>JACDJA010000371.1_pt1 | contig 53630 bp, 39 predicted proteins | sample 7449241 | NCBI WGS metagenome assembly JACDJA01 (sample SAMN14253289, study PRJNA609438) | sludge metagenome | isolation source: initial anaerobic sludge | collected 2018-12-20 | reverse complement strand
TGTATTCACGGGAGGGATTATTAGGGCTCTCCTGGTCCTCACGCTTCGGGCTCGCTTCGCTCGTTCAAAATTGCTCCGGGCAATTTTGTCGAACCCTCGATGAGTTTAACCCCATACTCCCTTAGCAGGGGAGCGCCTTCGACCACTCGGCCATCTCTCCGGAGGATTTCCGGCGTCAACCACGCCCGGCGCCTGCGGCGCCACGTTGATCCGGTCGCGCAGGATAGCGGGCGGGATCGTTCCGGTAAAGCTCAACTTGCGATGTCGGGATCGGGCGCTTCCGGCGATTCGGCCGGTGGCGCCTGTTCGCGCTTGATGCGTTGGTAGATTTCCTCGCGGTGCACGGCCACGTCCTTCGGGGCGTTGATGCCGATGCGCACCTGGTTTCCCTTGACGCCGAGCACGGTGACGGTCACCTCGTCTCCGATCATCAGCGTCTCGCCGACGCGGCGAGTCAAAATTAGCATGTGGTGCTCTCCTTACACGATCTGTCGGTCCAGTGGAGTTCTTTGCGCCACCTGAACGCTCACCCTTGCGCGTTGAATTCCGGGGACCGGGAAGCAACCTCCTGCGCCACCCTACCCCCTGTGATCCCGGCTCGGCACTTTTGTTCCGCCGCTGCAGACGACGACCTTGGCGATGACGGGAGCGCGTGATACTAGCGAAGGCATCAGGCGCGTGCAACGAACGAAAGTATCGATCGCGCCGTGTTTGCGTGGGTTTACATCAGGCGCCCGGCCAGCCAGCCCGGCAATGCGGCAAGCGCGGCATCCAGCGCGGGTGAATCCACGCCCCCGCCCTGGGCCATGTCGGGGCGGCCACCGCCCTTGCCACCGATCTGCGCGGCGACGTGCGCCACGACCTCGCCGGCCTTGACACGCGCCAGCGCGCTGCCATGCACGCCACCCACCAGCGCCACCTTGCCGTCGCTGGCAGCGGCAAGCAGCACCACGCAATCACGCAGTTGCCGCTTCAGGGCATCCACGCCTTCACGCAGGGCCCTGGCATCCAGGCCATCGACACGCGCGGCCACCACGCTGACACCCGCCACGTCGTGCGCGGCTGCGGCGAGTTCATGCACGGCCGAGCCGGCCGTCTTCGCCTTCAGCGATTCCAGCTCGCGCTCCAGCTTCTTCTGGCGTTCCAGTACCTGACGGAGCTTCTCGACGATATCGGGTCCACGCGCCGCGACCAGGGCGCCAACGGCATCGAGGTGCACCTCCTCGGCCGCGACGTGGGCCAGCGCTGCGGCGCCAGTCAGGGCTTCGATGCGGCGCACGCCGGCAGCGACACCGCTTTCGGAGACCAGCTTGAAGAGGCCGATGTCGCCGGTGCGCCCGACATGCGTGCCACCACACAGCTCGGTGGAGAACGCACCCATGCGCAGCACCCGCACCTGGTCACCGTACTTCTCGCCAAACAGCGCCAGCGCGCCGAAGTCCAGCGCATCCTGGTAACCCATCTCGTGCACTTCGGCCACCTCGTTGCGGCGGATCTGCGCATTGACGAGATCCTCGATCCGGCGCAGTTCGGCAGGCGCCACCGGCTGATTGTGCGAGAAATCGAAGCGCAGCCGATCGGGCGCGACCAGCGAACCCTTCTGCTGTACGTGGCTGCCCAGCACTTCACGCAGTGCCGCGTGCAGCAGATGGGTGGCCGAGTGATTGAGCACCGTCGCCTGGCGCCGCGCGGCATCGACTTGCGCGGTCAGGACCTGGCCGACCGCGAGACGTCCCGCATGGACCTGCCCGACATGCGCATGGAAGACACCGCCCAGCTTGATCGTGTCGGTGACCTCGAAGCGCGTGCCGCCGCCTTCGAGCCGGCCGGTGTCGCCCACCTGGCCACCGGATTCGGCATAGAACGGCGTGCGGTCGAGGATGACGATACCCGCTTCGCCCTCATCCAGCGCCTCGACGGCGCGCCCTTCCCGCACCAGTGCGAGCACGCTGGCGTCGTCGCAGGCAAGCGCCTGGTAGCCGAGAAAGATGCTCGGCGCCAGGGTGCTGGCGACCTCGGCCGGCAGGCTGGCCTTGCTGTCGAACTGGCTGGCCGAACGGGCGCGCTGGCGCTGTTCCTCCATGGCCACTTCGAAGCCGGCCGTGTCCACACTCCAGTTGCGTTCGCGGGCGATGTCGGCGGTCAGGTCGACTGGAAAACCGTAGGTGTCATACAGGGTGAAGGCGATGCGCCCCGGAACCACGCGGCCGGCGGTCGCGTCCTCGAACACCGTATCGAGCAGCTTCATGCCGTGCTCGAGGGTTTCCGAGAAGCGCCGTTCCTCGCGCAGCAGGGTCGCTGCAACGAATTCGCTGCGTGCCGGCAGTTCCGGGTAGGCCTCGCCCATGACCTCGACCAGGGAAGGCACCATGGCGTGGAAGAAAGGCTGCTTCTGGCCAAGCATCCAGCCATGGCGCAGCGCGCGGCGGATGATCCGGCGCAGCACGTAGCCGCGCCCTTCATTGGATGGCGTCACGCCATCGACGATGAGGAACGCACAGGCGCGAATGTGGTCGGCGATGACGCGCAGCGACTTGTTCTCCAGGTCGGCCGTGCCGGTCAGGCGCGCCGCGGCCGCGATCAGGTGCTGGAACAGGTCGATCTCGTAGTTGGAATGCGTGTGCTGCAGGACCGCGGCAAGCCGTTCCAGGCCCATGCCGGTATCCACGCAGGGCGCCGGCAGCGGCGCCAGGCTGCCGTCGGCAGCACGATCGAACTGCATGAAGACGAGGTTCCAGATCTCGATGTAGCGATCGCCATCGTCGTCCGGCGAGCCGGGCGGCCCACCGGCGATATGCGCGCCATGGTCGTAGAAGATCTCGGTGCACGGCCCGCAGGGCCCGGTGTCGGCCATCTGCCAGAAGTTGTCCGATGCAAACGGCGCGCCCTTGTTGTCGCCGATGCGCACGATGCGCTCGACCGGTACGCCGATCACGTCCTTCCAGATGTCATGCGCCTCGTCATCGGTGTGATAGACGGTCACCCACAGCCGCGTCGGATCCAGCTTCAGCGTCCCGGTGAGGAACTCCCACGCCCATCCGATCGCCTCGCGCTTGAAGTAGTCGCCGAAGGACCAGTTGCCGAGCATCTCGAAGAAGGTGTGGTGGCGCGCGGTGTAGCCGACCGCATCCAGATCGTTGTGCTTGCCGCCGGCGCGCAGGCAGCGCTGCACGTCGGCCGCGCGCACGAAGCCCGGCTTCTCGCTGCCGAGAAAGACGTTCTTGAACTGCACCATGCCGGAATTGGTGAACAGCAGCGTCGGATCGTTGGCCGGCACGAGCGAGCTCGACGGCACGATGGTGTGGTCCCGATCGCGGAAGAACTCCAGGAAGGCGGCGCGGATTTCAGCAGTTTTCATCGTTGCGGGAATCGGGGAGAGGAATCGGGCTGCGCACGCGGACACGCCGCGGCCCGCGTCAGGATCCGGAACACTTCCAGATTCTGGCGCGGGGCCGTCGCTGCGCACGCACATGACGGCGCGTACTGTCGCCGGATCGACGCCGCGGCGCAAGCAATGCATCGGACCGTGGCCAGCCTGCCACGGGGTGCGGGGCGACCTGCGCCGGGCCAACGCGACCCCGGCCGCTCGGGCAGCCGCGCCAGGCGCGCGCCGCACTGCGGGGGTCGAAGGCTGCATGCCGGTGCGCGGAGGGCTTCAGTCGCCGAGCGCCCCGCCGGCATCGCCGCCGAGCATCTGGAATGCGGCGCGCACGGTCGGCCCATCGAAGCCGCGGCGCAGCAGGAACGCGACGTGGCGCGCACGTTCGCTGGCGCCGATCCGGCCGCTGCCGACGCGGCGGCGACGCAGTTGCGCCGCAGCCAGCGCCGTCCAGTCCATGTCCAAGTCGTCCAGCGCAGCGCGGATGCGGGCATCGGCGATGCCATGGGATTGCAGTTCCGCCTCGATGCGCCGCGGGCCATATCCCTGGCCGCTGCGCTGGCGTGCCAGGCTGGCAGCGAAGCGCTCGTCACTCTGGTAGTCACGCGCCTTGAGCTGGTCGATGACCTCCTGCGCCTCGCTGGCCGCGCAGCCGCGTGCAAGCAGCTTGGCCTCCAGCTCGCGCGCCGACTGCTCGCGCCGCGCCAGCAGCCCAAGTGCCTGGTCACGAGCACTGCGGGCATTGGCGGGGCGCTGGCGGGGCACGCTGCTACGCCTCTTCGACCTCGGCCGGCACGGCGGGCGCCCGCTCGGGTCGGACGAGCAGCTTGGCGCGCAACTGTCCGTCGATCGCGTCGGCAATCTCGGGATGTTCCTTCAGGTAGTTGCGCACGTTGTCCTTGCCCTGGCCGATGCGGTCGCCGTTGTAGCTGTACCAGGCACCGGATTTCTCGACCAGGCCGTGGGCGACGCCCATCTCGATCAGTTCGCCCTCGCGCGACGTGCCCTCGCCGTAGAGGATCTCGAACTCGGCCTGGCGGAAGGGCGGCGCGACCTTGTTCTTGACCACCTTGACGCGGGTTTCCGAGCCGATCACCTCGTCGCCGCGCTTCACCGCGCCGATGCGCCGGATATCCAGCCGCACCGAGGCATAGAACTTCAGCGCATTGCCGCCGGTGGTGGTTTCCGGATTGCCGAACATCACACCGATCTTCATGCGAATCTGGTTGATGAAGATCACCAAGGTGCCTGATTTCTTGATGTTTGCTGTGAGCTTTCGCAGCGCCTGGCTCATCAGGCGCGCCTGCAGGCCCACGTGCGAATCACCCATTTCCCCTTCGATCTCCGCTTTGGGCGTGAGCGCTGCCACGGAGTCGATGACGACCACGTCCACGGCGTTGGAACGCACCAGCATGTCGGCGATCTCCAACGCCTGCTCGCCGGTATCGGGCTGGGAGACCAGCAGGTCATCGACATTGACGCCGAGCTTTTCGGCGTAGCTCGGATCCAGCGCGTGCTCGGCATCCACGAAGGCGGCGGTGCCGCCGTTCTTCTGGCAGGCGGCAATGACCTGCAGGGTCAGCGTGGTCTTGCCGGAGGATTCCGGGCCGTAGATCTCGACCACGCGGCCACGCGGCAGGCCGCCGACGCCGAGCGCCACGTCGAGACCGAGCGAGCCGGTGGATACCACGTCGATCGCTTCACCGGTCTTGTCGCCCATGCGCATGACTGCGCCCTTGCCGAACTGCTTTTCGATCTGGCTGAGGGCCGAAGCGAGCGCGCGACGCTTGTTGTCGTCCATTGCGTAATCCTCTTGGGTGGATGCGCAGCATGCCGCCGACGCATCTCAGGGAGTGAGACTGGAAGAATCAGGCACCTGGCAGGAGCGCCAATGCCGTCCCTGGGCGCAATTATCCCACACGGCCGAAGGGCGGCCATGGGCGATTCGCCCGTCAGTCCGTAAGAATCTGGCGCACGCCGTCGAGTGCCGCGGCGACGGTCTGGCGGCGCACGGCTTCGCGGTCGCCCTGGAAGGTGAACAGTTGCACGCGCGCCTGGCCACCCGCACGCTTCCAGCCGATCCACACCGTGCCGATCGGCTTGTCGGGCGTGCCGCCGCTCGGCCCGGCCACACCGGTCACGGCCACGGCCACATCCGCCGCATGCCGGCTCTGCGCGCCGCAAACCATCTCCATGGCCGTCTGCGCACTCACCGCGCCGCTGTCTTCCAGGGTCTGCCGGCGCACTCCGAGCAGCACCTCCTTGGCGCGATAGCTGTAGGCGACCACCCCGCACTCGAACCACGCCGAGCTGCCTGGAATGTCGGTCAGCACCTTGGCGATCCAGCCGCCGGTGCACGATTCGGCGGTGACGATGCTCAGGCCGCGGGCCAGCAGGCATTCGGACAGGGTCAGGGCCTGCGCGGCGAGCAGCGCGTCCGTGGGCATGAGGATGGCAGGCACGGGGGTCATCCGGGCAGGAACCAGGAAGCCACAGCTTACCTGTCCTACAGCAGCGGATCGAACAGCCGCGCGACGTGCATCAGCACCCGCTGCGGCAAGGGCGCGGCAAGGTATTCGCGCTGGTCGATCTCGCGCGCCTGCGCGAAGTCCGCCTGCAGCATGGCCTGGACCGCCGCGGCGAAGTGCGGATCGACATTCACCGCCGCCACTTCGAAGTTCAGCCGCAGCGACCGGCTGTCCAGGTTCATGCTGCCGACCACGGCGGTGTCATCGTCCACCAGCACCACCTTCTGGTGCATGAAACCCGGTTGGTAGCGGAATACGCGAACGCCGGCGCGCAGCGCCACCCAGGCATGCAGGCTGGACGACAGGAACACCGTGCGGTGATCCGGTCGCGCCGGCAGCAGGATGCGCACGTCGACGCCGCGCAATACCGCCAGGCGCAGCGCCGCACCCACCGCGTGATCCGGCACGAAGTACGGCGTGGTCAGCCACAGGCGGTGACGGGCACCGTTGATGAGGGCCACGAACAGCAGCGAACAGCTTTCCTGGTCGTCCGCCGGGCCGGTGGCGGCGATCAGCGTGTGCACCGGGCCGCACGCCGCCGCGCCGCCGCGCAACGGCGGGTCGGCGCCGGTGATCCAGCGCCAGTCACCGGCGAAGGCCTGCTCGAGATCGGCCACCGCGGGTCCCTGCAGCGCCAGGTGGGTGTCGCGCCAGGGCGCCAGCGGCGGCTTGCGGCCCAGGTACTCGTCGCCGACATTGAGGCCACCGACGAAGCCCTGGCGGCCATCCACCACCACGATCTTGCGGTGGTTGCGGAAATTGACCTGCAGCCGATTGCTCCAGTTGCGCGTGGCGAAGGGATGCACGGCCACGCCGCCGGCACGCAAGGTCGCGACCCAGGCGCGTGGCAGGTCATGGCTGCCGACGCCGTCATAGAGCACGCACACCGCGACGCCGCGCGCCGCGCAATCGAGCAGGGCGCGCTGCATGCGTCGCCCGATCTGGTCGTCGTGGATGACGAAGAACTGCACCAGCACCGAATGCTCGGCCTGGGCCATGGCCGCGAAGATGGCCGCGAAGGTCGCCTCGCCCCCGATCAGCAGTTGCAGCGCCTGGCCGGCATGAAAGCGCGTCCCGAGCAGACTTGCGATCGCTGCGTGACGTGCGCAGGCAGCATCGGCCCCGGCATCGGTTGGTGCTTTCGCCTGGCCGCTCGGCAGCCGCGCGGCAGGCACCGCCACGTGACCGCGAAAATGCCGACGGCCGAGGAACAGGTACGGCAGCAGGGTGACATAGGGCAGCAGCAGCAAGCCGAGCACCCAGGCCACCGCGCCCGGTGCCGTGCGCGTGCGCATCAGCGCGTGCAGCGCCGCCAGCATGCCGCCGACATGCAGCAGCACGGCAAGGCTGGCCAGCAGGGTCGTGGTCATGGGCAGCGTTCGGCAGCCGGGTGGACAAGGATGCCAGATTGCCGCGCGGCGCAGCCGCAGGGCACCGGGCGACCCTGCCTGCCCGGCACCCTGCGCGATGCCTAGATGAACACCGGCAAGGCTGTCAGGCAGGCCAGGCGCGCCTCCTGCTCGTCGCTGAGCGGCATCCCGGGGAATGCCTCGAGCAGCCTGCCCAGCAGCTCGACCGCGCCCGCGTGGTCGAGTCCTTGCGGGTAGCGTCGCGCCAGCCATTGCGTGGCGGGCGCACGATGCTCGGGCGCGATCTGCGCCAGCACCCCATCCGCGGACACTTCGCGCCGCTCCTCGCCGAGCAGCCAGCGCAGCAGGACATCGAGGATGGCCTGCAGCATCGCCTCATCCCACGCCGGCTCCAGGTCGGGCTCGTACAGCGCATCCCCGCCGGACATGCCGTGGTCATCCGCGAAATCCAGGTCGTAACCGGCCGCTGAATAATGGACCTGGTCCTCCACAGACCGCCTGCACAGCAAGGCCGGCAGGGACAGGAAATCACCGCTGCCCAGCGTTGCAGGCGCGCGGCGCGCGGAAAGCATGCCTGCCGGCAGCATGTGCGGCACGGCGGCCACCTGCGGCAGGCCCTCGACCTTGTCGGCCTGCTTACGCTGCACCGTCAGCACGGCCGAGGTCTCGGAGGTGATCAGGCCATAGCGCAGCGCCAGGGTCTTGCGGAACTTGCCTTCAGCGCGCCGCCAGGCTGCCTGACCGGCCAGGGCGCGCAAGGCCGGCCGCTCCTCGGCATGCGCGCAGGTGAACTCGTGCGGTGCCTGTTCACCCGCCACGCGCACGCTGGCGCGCAGGGTCGTCAGCGCCGGCAGCATGGCGACGGCGCGCAGCGCATCGCCCGCATACGTGGGCTCCATCGGCAGGGCGCGTGCACGCCTGCTGCCCCAGTCCACCTGGATGTCCAGTGGCGCCCCCTGGCGGGCCCGCCCCAGCTGGCGCATGAGCACCGCGTCGATCGGCTCGGCCGGCACCGCGCGTTCCAATGTGCCGCACGTGGCAGTGGCCAGCGGTGCCAGCACGTCGACACCGGCGCTGCTGCCCACGGCCACCACGAAGATGCGGATGCCGCACGCCACGGCACGCGCCTGGGCCTTGGCCAGTTCGGCTGCGTGCACGGCGCCGTCGGTCACCAGGAAGATGGCGCGGCTGCGTCCCTGCTCTGCCGGCAGGCGGTTCAGCCCGTCAAGCGCGGTTTCCAGGGCCAGGCCCATCTCGGTGCCGCCAAGATCCGCGGCGATGCCGGCCGCCAGCTCGACCAGCGCTTCGCACACGCGCGGGCTGGCCTGCAACGCGCGGCGGAACAGGGCCTGGGTGGATGAGCCAAAGCGCAGCACCTGCACGCGATCCGCCTCCGTGAGCGCGCCGGCTACGGCTGCCAGGGCGGCACGCGACTGGCTGACCGCGTCACCCTGCATGGAACCCGAGCAATCGAGCAGCAACTGCAGATCACAGGGTCCGGCAGGCTGCAGGCTGGCCGGCAGGCTGAAGCTGAGCAGGCCGATCGTGTCGCGGCCGTCGCGCACCAGGCGCGCTTCGCCGGAAAACTCCGCCGGCAGGTCGAACACGAGTACCAGGTCGCGATCCAGCATGGCCTGGTTGAGCTCGATCTCCTGGGCGAACTCGCCGGCCTTGAAGCGTGCTGCATGGCTGGCGCAGGAAACGGGCGAATGCGCCAGCAGGCCCTGCACGCGAATGCTCGCCTGCAAGGGATGCTCGACGGCGAAGTCGTGGGCCGGTGCGGCCAGCAGATCGATCGTGCTGCGCCCGTAGCGCGGCCGGTAGGCCAATGGCAGGCTGAAGCGCGCCACGCCCGCGGAGCAGCCCAGCGGCGCGGCAAAGCGCAGCACGATCCGGCCTTCCTCACCCGGCTTGAGGTTGCCAAGATCCACGCACAGCAGGCCGGGCGCCACCTGTTCCAGCAGCACGGCGCTGTCACCCACGGCCACGGCGTCGTCGTACTCGCGCGTGGCCTGCGTTCGCGCCACCACCTCGGCCACCCGATGCTGCCCGCCAAGGTGGGCATCCATGCCCATGAACGCCGCATCCAGCGGAACCGGAAAGCTGTACACCGCCTCGAGCGCAAGCGTGCCGGCATTGCGGAACACGTGGGTGAGTTGGTACTCGGCGACGAGATCGGTGATGGTGATCGCCAGACGGCTGTGCGCCAGTGGCGTGGTGAAACGGGTTCCCTGCCTCTTGCGGTTCATGCTTCATTCCCCTGTGGGTCGTTGTCCGGCAGCGCCGGCTGCTCGATGCTCGTCTCTGCGTGGATCTCCGCGTAGCTCTGCTGCACCGCGCGGAACAGGCGGCGCAAATCGGCCTGGCTGAGGCGGGCACGCTCCGGCGCGACCACCAGTTCGAGACCATCGGCCACGATCAGGTGGGAGCGCACCTCCACCGCGCCCGGCCGAACCGGCGCGATGGGCGCTTCCCGCCTGGCCTGCAGCAGGCCGTCGATGGCGTCCAGCGACAGGCCGGTCTCCTGCCACTGCCGGATGCGCAGCAGGTCGGCCAGGTGCGCCTCGGTGTAGTACGCACCGCGCTTCGCACCTTCCGGCGCCGGCAACAGGCCGCGCTGGATGTAGAAGCGGATGGTGCGTCCCGGCAAGCCGGAGCGTTCGCTCAATTGCTGCAGGCCCAGCTTCATATCAAACACCTTAACTGTCACAAACAGTGTTGATTAAAGCGAAAGGCATGTCAAGCCCCGCACAGCCGCCGGTGCGGCGGCGTGCCAACGGGTCACTTCGAGGTCAGGAAGAGGCGCGGTGAGCGCGCGCAAGACGCTCGAGGGCCGCCTCGACGGCGGCCGTCGGGGTGGCAAGGTTCATGCGCTCGAATCCGGCGCCTTCGGGCCCGAACAGCGTGCCTTCGTCGAAGAACACCAGCGCCTCGCGCTCATGGATGGCCCTGAGCTGCGCTGCGTCCTTGCCAAGGCGGCGAAAGTCCATCCACTGCAGGTAGGTGCCCTCGAGATCGAACACGGTCACCTCGGGCAGGCGTTCGGCCATGAAGGCGCGCACCAGGGCCTGGTTGCGGGCAATGAGCCCGAGCAGGCCATCCAGCCATGCCTCGCAGCGGGTGTAGGCGAGTTCGCAGGCCTTGTAGGCCAGCGTGGTGAGGAAGAAGAAGCCGTCGGCTTCCAGCGCACGGGCGAAGCGCGCGCGCAACGCCGCATCTTCGATCACGATGTTGCTGGCCGCCATGCCGGCCAGGTTGAAGCTCTTGCTCGGCGCCGTGCAGATGACACTGCGCCGGGCGATGGCTTCGCCGAGGGTGGCAATCACGCGATGCCGGTGACCCGGCAGGACGAGATCGAAATGGATCTCGTCGCTCACCAGCAGCAGGTCGTTGGCGAGCACGATGTCGGCAAGCTCGGCCAGTTCCTCGCGCGTCCACACACGCCCGACCGGGTTGTGCGGGCTGCACACCAGCAGCAGGCGGTTGGCGGGCTCGGCGGCGAGCCTGCGCAGGCCATCGAAATCCATGCGGTAATGGCCGTCACGCAGCAGCAAGGGGTTGCGCACCACGCGCCGGCCATTGCCCTGGATGGCGCCGTAGAACGGGTAGTACACCGGGGGCTGCACGATCACGCCATCTCCCGGCGCAGTGAACGCGCGGATCGCCGTGCACAGCGCCGGCACCACGCCGCCGGTCTGCACGAGCCATTCCGGCTGCACCCGCCAGTCGTGGCGCCGCCCCATCCAGTCGATCACCGCCTGCGTGTAGGCCGGCGTCGGCCGTGTATAGCCGAGCACCGCTTCATCGAGAAAGGCCTTGAGCCCGGCGATGATCTCGGGCGCGTTCGGCAGGTCGAGATCGGCAACCGAGAACGGCGGGATGCCCGGCGGCACGGCCGGATTTGCGCGTCGCATGGCCGCCCACTTGGCCGAACCGAGCGCGCTGCGATCGACGAGAGTGGAAAAGTCGTAGTCAGGCATGGCCAACCGGAAGACAAACCAGGCGCACGGAAGGCGCATGTGGTCGGGAACGCACAGGCATGGGGCGATGCTACACCTTGTCGCTCTGGCAACGCCCGCCGCCCGCGAAAGGCAAAAAAAGAGGCGGGGTTGCCCCCGCCTCCAATTGCACCGGGAAATCGCGACGTCAGTCGATGAACTCGCAGCGGCCCGGTTCGGCGCCGTTGATGACCTCGGCACGCATCCCGTCCGGGAAGGTGGTGCGGATCGACACGCCGTTCTTGCAGACGTAAGCCTGGTGCAGGTCGATCATCCAGGTGAACTGCAGGCCGGCCAGGCCGCCCATGATCGTGTCGCCCACGCCGCTGATGCCGATCGGGTTCTCGATGGGCAGGTTGTTGGCCTCGACCACGCCCTGCTCGCGCAGGAAGTCGGCCATCACCTTCCAGCCCACGTCCTTGACCCAAAGCGCGCCATACACGCCGGTCATGAAGCTGCCCGCGCGGCCGATCATCACCGTGCCGGCATCGTTGATGCCAAACACTTCCACTGGCACCGAGCCCATCATTTCATACACTTCCTCGGCGGTCATGTCGTCGCACAGGTTGTCGCCGAAGAAGTCCAGCGCCGGGATATCGGTGCAGTAGCGCAGGCTGTCCACGTTGGTCAGCGATTCGGGGCCGGTACCGAGCCACGGGTTCCACTGCAGGACGCCGGTGTTGCGCCAGGTGTCCTCGTCGAAGCCGGCCACGGCGACCACGTTGCCGTCGAAGTTGACCGCGTTGGCATCCTGCGCTCCGGTCAGCGCGGTGAGGTCCACCGGCGCGCCCTCGTCGATCCACGCCCAGGCGTTCTGGAAGTTCGATACGCCGAGCACCACGCGCCCATTGCCGGACACGGTGTTGGCGCGCGTCCAGGGCAGCGATCCGTCGTGCTGCAGTTCGCGCATGCCGCCATTCTCGTCCCACACGATCGGCACCACCTCGCCGCTGCTCTGGCACGAGCCGTCGCCGTTGATGTCCACGTAGGCCATGCCGACCACCTTGCTGGCGGACTTGTCCATGCCCCAGGCCACCGCACTTTCCGAACCGGACTCGCTGGAGCCTCCGCAGGTATCGCCGTTGAGGTCGCCAAGCAGGCGCAGGCTGCCGTCCTCGTGCCAGATGGCCGGTTCGGCGATGCCGTTGCCGTCAGGATCCACCTGCACCGCCATGCGCGTGCCCGGCCCGTCGATGGCGCCGGTGTTGGTGCCGATGCCCTCGGGCAGGATTTCCGCGCCGCTCTCGCGCCGCCACAGCAGGGCGCCCATCCCGGAATTGAAGCTGCCGCCGGCGCGGGTGCCGTCGGTGGACAGCGAGCTCAGGTAGGCGGCGATCACCGGCGTGAACTGCACGCCGTCTTCGAAGCCGTTGAAGACCATGTCCGCCGGATGCGTGTCGGCCGCGGCGACCACGACGGAAGTGGCGTCGCAAGCCGTGTCGGTGAGGGGATTGGCGCTTTCCGCCACGTTCCAGTACTCACCTTCCGACACCATCGGTTGCGGCGTAGTGGGATAGCCCCCGGAGGTGATTTCCTCGATGTACACCCGGTAACTGGCGCCGGGCGTCAGGCCGCGAATGGTGAAACGGCCATCCGGGCCCAGCTGGCCCTGGGTGGCGCTGCCGGTCATGTCCGACACGGCATCGAACAGCGGATTGGCCACGTTGCGGGCGATCACGTTGATGCCGCTGTACGGGGTGACGCCATCCTTGAGCCGCAGGATGCCGCTGATCGATCCGGTCTGCGCCAGATAGGCGGCGGTCGGGTAGAGGTTGGACACCCCGTTGACGTCGTCGGTGATATCGACGCTCGCCTGGGCGGCGCCGCCGGGCCCGGCATTGTCGATGAACGGGAACATGGTCTCGAGGGTGGCCGGGTCGATCATCTGCTCGGGCGGCGCCGACCAGTCCTGGTAGCTGTAGAGCGGCTCCACGCAGCCCGGCACGCCTGGATAGAACGGCGCATAGGCAAAGCTCTGGTAGACCATCGGCCCGTTGACCTGGGAGTGGCTGAGGTTCAGCGCATGGCCGATCTCATGGGTGAACACGCCCGCATAGTTGGCGCCGCGCGGCACGAAGGACTCGAAGCTGGCGCCGAACACCTGGTCGGGATCGGGCGGGCCCTGCGTGCCGGTATCGCTGGCATCCACGCCCCAGCCGTTGAGCACGGTCCACGATTCGGTGATGTGCCCGTTGCCGTCGCCGAATTCCGGCGTGGAGATGCCGAACACCGAGTTGCGCGGCACGCCGAAGAAGTCTTCCATGATGCTGCCATCGGTGTCGTAGATGACCCAGAATCCGGGGCCGTTCTCCACGCCGATGAACTGGTCGATGTTCGCGCTGGTGACGTCGGCGACGCCGGTCTTCTCCAGGATGGTGCCCTGGACGGTGGCCTCGAAGGTCGAAGTCGGCACCTGGCTCCACTGGCGGAACGCTTCGCCGGTCATCCAGTTCGCCTGCTGCAGGCTGACGAAGGGCGTCACGCCATCGACGTCGAAGGTGAAGGCCGCGCCACCATCGGTATAGACGGGGATCGGGCCGTTGCCGGTCTCCCATACCACCGGCTTGAGTTCACCGGTTTCATCGCTGACGATCAGGGGCCCCGCGGCCTGCACGCAGGCGCTGGCGGCAAGCAGGGCGAGGGCGAGCGGAAGATTGAATGTGCGGTTCATCGGATCGCCCCCTGCTCCAGCAGCTTGTCCGCGACGATGTGGTTGATCAGGCCGAGCAGGTCCGCGGCCTTGACCGGGCCCCTGGAGGCCAGCACCGCCTGCTCGTTGCTGGACAGCACGCCCGGCTTCACGGTGATGTTGTCGAACAGGCCGGCGTTGTCGTACTGGTTGACCAGCATGTCATTGACCTTGAGCAGCTTGCCCTGGGCCAGGCCCGAGGTCGTCTGCAGGCCGGTCTTCGCCGCCGGGTGGTAGAGGAACGCCACCACGTATTCGTCGGCATGCCACCTGGGGAATTCTTCCGGCGTCACCATCAGCATGCGCTTGCCGTTCGGCAGCGTGCGCGGCTTGATGAGGCCGAACTGGCGGAACGTATAGTCGCCACGCTGGATATCGCCCTTGGGCGCAATGCCCACGCTGAGCGTCACTTCGGTATATGGCAGCCCGTTGGCATCGATGCCGTCGGTCACCTTGGTGACCGTGCCGGCGACGATGCTCTGCGAGCTCTCGATGAGCTGCACCAGGTTCTGCTTCTGCGACTTGCCCTGCGCGGCGGCGACGGAACACACCGCCAGCGCCAGGGCCATGGCCATCGTTACCGACAACCGCTTGCACACTCTCGACAAATTCATCAGGGTCCCCACAGGGTTTGCAAAGGAAGCGCCGCCCGCGTGGGGTGGCGTTGCCACGGTAGGCCCGGCTCGCCTGGCGCACCATTGGGCAGACCCCGGAATCCGTCTCAGGCCATCCCTGAGTTCGGGGGCGTATGGAAGTCGTTGGCAGCCCGTCAGGCGCACAAGGAAGGTTGTGCCGGTGCGCGGCGTCTGCTGTGCCGCCCCATCGGCACGCTCTGATGCAGCCAGCCGGCGCGGCCCTACTCCGCCGAAATGAGGCCCGCGCGGATCGCGAAGCGCACCAGGCCCGCGACATCGTGGATGTCCAGCCGGTCCATCACCTGGCTGCGGTGGCTTTCCACCGTCTTCACGCTCAGATGCAAGCGCGCGGCGATGTGGCGCGTGGCATGGCCTTCGGCGATCAACTGCAACACTTCGCGCTGGCGCGCGGTGAGCCGCTCGAGCTCGGCACCGGCCTGCGCGGGCGGCCGACCCGTGCGCAGGAAGCCGTGCAGCAGCGTTTCCGAGATGGCCGGGCTGAGATAGGGACGCCCCGCGGCAATCGCGTCCAGCGCCGTACGCAGCTCTTCCACGGCGGAATCCTTGATGAGATAGCCGGCAATGCCGGCGCGCAAGGCCTGCGACACATATTCCGGGCTGGCGTGCATCGACAGCACCAGCACCCGGGTCGACGGGCTCACCCGCGGCACGCGGCGGGCCACCTCGAGGCCATTCATGCCGGGCATGGTGATATCCAGCAGCAGCACGTCCGGCTGCAGGCGGGCGACCGCCTCGAGTGCCTCGCTGCCGTCGCTGCATTCGGCCAGCACGGTGACATCGGCCAGCGACTCGAGCAGCGCCCGCAGGCCGGCCCGCACGAGCTGGTGGTCATCGGCAAGGATCACGCGAATGGCCATGTCAGGACTCCGGTGGCGCCTCGACCGGCAGGGTGACCTCGATCTCGGTGCCGCGACCGGGCAGCGAATGCACGCGCCATTCCCCGCCCAGGTCATGCACGCGCTCACGCATGCCAAACAGCCCCAGCCCTTCGCCGGAACTGGCGCGCGCGAGCACCGCGTCGACGTCGAAGCCATCGCCGTCATCGCGTACGCGGATGCGGATGCCGCCGCCGACGGCTGCGACGCGGATCTCCACCACCCGCGCCTGCGCATGGCGCACCACGTTGGTCAGCGCCTCCTGCACGATGCGGAACACGGTCATGTCGTGATCGCTGCGCGCCTGCGCCAGGCGTGGATCCAGCTCCAGCTCCAGGCGCAGGCCGGCGCGATCGGCCACGGCCTCCAGGTGCGCTTCCAGCGCCGGCAGCAGGCCCATCTCGTCCAGCAGTGGCGGGCGCAGGTCCAGCGACAGGGCACGCACCTGGCCGATCAGGCGATCGATCACGCCGATCGTGTCGCCCACGCGCGCGCGGCTGTTCGCCGAAGGCGCCTGCTGAAGCGCCAGGCCGAGATTGATCTTGATGGTGGTCAGGGCCTGGCCGAACTCGTCGTGCAACTCACGTGCAAGATGCGTGCGCTCCTTTTCCTTGGCCGCCTCCAGGCGCATGGTCATGCGCCGCAACGTGGCGAACGCCTCGCCCAGACGCCGTTCGCTGTCCTGCACTTCGGCCAGCGCCTGCTCGCGCAGGCCATGCACCCGTTGCAGCTCGCGATTGCGCAGTTCCAGTTCATGCACCCGCCACCAGAAGGCCGCCAGCAGGGCGAACAGCGCCAGCATCGCCGCGCTGGCCTGCACCGCGGTGCTGCGCCACCAGGGCGGCACGACCTCGAGCCGCAGCGGGCGCGCCAGCGTCCAGTCGTGCCCGCCGAGCCGCGCGCGCACCTCCAGCCGATGCTCGCCGGCGGCCAGCGCATGCAGGGTCAATTGCCCATGTTCGCCAAGATTCGTCCATGGCTCGGCCGCGTCCATGCGGTACTGGAAATGCGGTTGACCGCCGCCATAGCCGAGCACCGCGAGTTGCAGCGAGAACGGCATGCGCCAGGGCACGCGCAAGGTGTCGAGCTGCCACATCGGCCGCGTCGGCAGATGCGCTGCATCGAGGCCGCTGACCGCCTCGATCACGGTCCTGGGCGGTGTGCCGCGCGCCGGCAGGTCGAGCGGATCGATCGCCACCACGCCCTTGGCCGAGCCGAAGTACAGGCGTCCACCCAGCAGCAACGCCGCCTTCGGATTGAACGCGGTGGTGGGCAGGCCATCGGCGGTGGTCAGGTTGGCCAGCCGCCCCGTCTGCGCATCGAGTCGCGAGAGGCCGCCGTGCGTGGAGAGCCACAGCGCGCCATCCGGCGCATACACCAGCGCCATCACATCGTCGTCCACCAGCCCCTGGTCGCGCGTCCAACGCTCCACACCCGCGACACGGCCGTCTGCATCCAGGTTCAGCCGGTTGAGTCCGCCGCCGGCGCTGCCCGCCCAGATCGAACCGTTCGGCGCCTCGAGCAGCGAGGTGATGTGGTCGTGGCTGACCTGGGTCGGGCCGCGACCCGCCGCGATCGTCTCGCACCTGAGCTCCTGCGCAAGGCGGCACACGCCGATGCCACCGGATCGCGTGCCGACCCACAGCCGGCCGCGCCGATCCTCCAGCAGCACCGTGACGAAGTCGTCCGGCAGGGAGTCGCGCTTGCCGGCTACCGGCCGGAAGTTGACGAAACCGTTCCGCTCGGGCCGGTACAGGTAGAGTCCGGTGCCGGCGCTGCCGACCCAGATGCGCCCCGCCCGGTCTTCCAGCAAGGCAAAGCTGTATCCCGGCAGGCCGCTCGCGGCCGCCTCCTCGTCGGCGAGGTAGGGGTGGAACCGACCGCTGCGTCGATCCCAGCGGAAGACGCCTTCGTTGGTGGTGGCCCAGAGCACTCCGGCGCGCGTGCGCATGAGATCGGTGGTGCCGCTCAGCCGCGCCTCGATTTCGTCGCTGGCGGGCAGCGGTGCATGTGTGACGGTGCCCTGCGCAACATCGATCTCGTCGATGCCGCCACCGAAACTTCCCACCAGCAGGTGTTCACCGGAGCCCTCGCGGGAGGGCAGCGCCTGCAGCGCATAGACATCCTGGGCGGACAAACCTGCCCGGTCGTCGGCGCTGGTGCGCTCGCGCCAGGTGCGCAGCCCGGCCAGCTGCGGGCTCGCGCGCATGAGGCCGGCACCGAAGGTGCCGACGAACAACCGTCCGTCCGGCGCGAAGGCCAGCGCCCCGGAGTCGATGTGCAGCGCACCCGGACCCTCCGGCCCGAGCGGCACCGGCTGCAACTGCTCGGCAGCGGCAGCCTTCCAGAACAACCCCGAGCCAAAGGTCCCGACCCATACGCCGCCGTCGGGCGCGGGCAGGAGCGCGGTCACGTTGGTGATCGGCTTGCCGGCGATACGGCCGGTATCCGCCGCGACCAGGCGGTCGCTTTGCGCATCCACGCGATACAGTCCGAAGCGCGTGCCGACCCACATCTCCCCGGCGCGATCCTCGGCCAGTGAAAAGACGTCCAGCTGCGGCGGGGCGCGCGCGAAGGGCACCGGCTCGAAGCCGCTGTGGTCGGCGCGCTGGCGGAAAAGCCCCTGGCCGAGCGTGGCGACCCACAATCGCCCATCGCGGTCGATGAGCAGCGCGATGATGAACTCGCCACCGGTCGCCAGCGGCGTGCGCGCGAACTCGCCCGTTGCCGGATCGAAGAGGTCCAGACCGGCCTGCGTACCCACCCACAGCCTGCCTCCGGGCGCTTCGGCAAGCGCGAACACGCCATCGTGGATCAGGCTCTGTGGGTCATTGCGCTGGTGGCGCCAGCTGCGGAACTGCCAGGTCGCCCGGTCGAGCAGGTTGAGGCCGCCGCTGATGGTGTTGATCCACAGGCGCTGGTGACTGTCCTCGAACACGCCGCGGATGCCGTTGCTCGAGATCGAGCCGGGATTCTGGACCTCGTGCTGGAACTTGCGAAAGCGCTGCCCATCGTGCAGGTAGAGGCCTTCGCGGGTGCCGATCCAGAGGAAGCCGACCCGGTCGAACAGGAGTTCGGTGAGGATCTCGGGCGGGAATGGCCGGGCGCCGTCGAGCGGCTGGAACGCCTGGTCGGCGCCACCCTGCGGATACGGACCGGGAGGCGCCAGCGGATCGGCCGCCCACGCCGGCGCGATCCACAGGCACAGGCACAAGATGAGAAGAACGGCGGGCACGGAAGGCAGCGATGGAGCAGGTTGCAGATTATGCCGCTCGCGGCCACGCATGTGCACGCGCAAAAAAATGCCCCGCGCGGGGCGGGGCAAGGAAATTGCCGGTGTAGCCGCGTCTCACTCTGCAGCTTGCACGCTCGCGGCCTGGGAGCCCTTGGGCCCCTGGACGATCTCGAAGCTGACCCGCTGCCCCTCCTGGAGGCTGCGAAATCCCTGCGAATTGATCGCCGAATAATGGACGAACACGTCGTCCCCGCCCTGTTCAGGTGCAATGAACCCGAATCCCTTGGCGTCGTTGAACCACTTGACCGTACCAAAAAGCATCGATGGAGCCCCTCAAAGATTGGATCTGCGTGCAACGCCAACTTCAGGTCGTGTCTGTCCACGCCTCCCTCGCATTGCACGAAGGCGAGTATAACAACGGCTTAACGGTTGCGGGCAAGCAGCCGGGCACAAGCGCCGGAAGTCATGCCGGCGGACGCTGTGGCGCACGCGCCTGCCGGCCGCCTTTCAGGGCGTCCGCGGCGCCAGCGCCGCGACCAGCCGCGGCACCAGGGCGGTGGCGGCTTCGAGATTCGCAAAAATCTCGGGCAGGCTGATTTCCGCCTCATCACCGCAACCGGCCGCCCAGTTGGCGACGATGGCGAGACAGGCGTAATCGAGATCGAGTTCGCGCGCCAGCGCCGCTTCGGGCATCCCGGTCATGCCAACCAGATCGCAGCCATCGCGACGCAGGCGCGCGATCTCGGCGCGCGTTTCCAGACGCGGCCCCTGGGTCGCGCCATAGCAGCCACCGTCGCTCAGCGCGATGCCACTCGCCTTCGCCGCGGCCAGCAGCTCCTGACGCAGGCGTGCACTGTAGGGTTCGCTGAAATCGATATGCCGCACTTCGGCGCCGGCGACATCGCAATAGCTGGTCAGGCGATCGTGCGTGTAGTCGATGATCTGATCCGGCAAGACCAATGCGCGTGGCGACATGTCGGCACGGATGCCGCCCACCGCATTGACGCCGACGACGCGCTGCGCGCCGATGTGGTGCAGCGCCCAGATGTTGGCGCGATAGTTGACCCGGTGCGGGGGAATGGCGTGCGACTCGCCATGCCGGGCGAGGAAGGCGATGCGGCGCCCGCCCAGGCGGCCGACCATCAGCGCATCCGAAGGCGGGCCGTAGGGCGTGTCCAGGGCATGCCGCTCCAGGTGTTCGAGACCGGCAAGCCGATACAGGCCGGTGCCGCCGATCAGGGCGAGATCGATCGCGTGGCTCATGCATCCACCGCATGGATGGCCGGCAGGTTGCGGCCCTGTTCGTGGTAGTCCATGCCATAGCCGAAGACGTAGCGATCCGGCACCTCGACGCCGATGAAGTCCGCCGCGATCCCCGGCGCCCGTCGCGCGTGGCGCTTGTCGCACAGCACCGCGACCAGCACTTGCGCGGCGCCCTGCGCCAGGCAGTCGTCGCGGATCGCCTTCAGGGTATGCCCCTCATCGAGGATGTCGTCCACCAGCAGCACGCTGGCGCCGGCAAGGGCCACCTGCGGGCGCCGCAGCCAGTGCAGTTCGCCACCGGCGGTGGCGCCGCGGTAGCGCGTGGCATGCACGTAATCGAACAGCAGCGGGGCGCGGATGCTGGTGGCAAGCTGCCCGGCGAAGATCAGTGCGCCCTGCATCACGGTCAGGAACACGCCCTGGCGCCCGGCCAGCGCGTGGTCGATGGCCGCAGCGACGCGCGCGATGGCCGCCGCGAGCGCGGCCTGGTCGTGGACGAGATCGGCGCGGGCCAGCACGGCGGAGAAATCGGCGCTGTCCATGCTTCAGGCCGGTTCCGTATCCAGCCCGGCCAGGCGTGCGGCAAAGGCGCCGCGCTGGGGATTGGCAGCCAGTGCCTCCCAGCTGGGCGCCGCTTCGCCCTGCAGGCGCGCGATGCGCTCCGGGTCGCAGGGCGCGACGCCGGCGCTGGCGGCGATCGCCTCATCGACGAGGGCCGGATCGCAGGCGAGCAGCAGGTCGCAGCCGGCCTCCAGGTGCGCGCGTACGCGTTCGCGCACGCCACCGGCCACGCCGGCCGCGGCCATGCCGATGTCATCGCCGATCACCACGCCGCGAAAGCCCAGTTCGCCGCGCAGGATGTCCTCGATCCACACGCGCGAATAGCCCGCCGGGTGCGCATCCACGGCCGGATAGGCGACATGCGCCATCATCACCGCATCGGCACCGCTTTCGATCAGCTCGGCAAAGGGCACCAGGTCGCTTTCACGCAGCTGGTCCAGCGTGCGCGGATCGTGTGCGGCATCGACATGCGTATCCTCCAGCACCGAACCGTGTCCGGGGAAGTGCTTGAGCGTGGCCGCCATGCCGGCCAGGCGCATGCCGCGCAGGTAGGCCTGGGCAAGCTCGGCCACCACCTGCGGATCGGCCGCGAAGGCGCGCTCGCCGATCGCCCGGTTGCCGCGGCCGAGATCGACGACCGGCGCGAAGCTCATGTCCACGCCCACGGCGCGCAGCTCGCTCGCCATCAACCAGGCGTGTTCCTCGGCCCGGTCCACCGCCGCGCGCGGATCGCGCGCGTGCAGCTCGCCCAGGCGCGCCAACGCCGGCAGGCGGGTGAAACCGGTGCGAAAGCGCTGGACCGGACCGCCTTCCTGATCGACGCAGACGATGAACGGGTCCGGACGCAGGTCGCGGATCGCATCGACCAGCGCAGCGACCTGCCGGTGGCTTGCGAAATTGCGTGAAAAGAGGATGGCGCCGCTGACCACCGGCGCCGCCAGGCGCGCCCGGTCGGCAACCTCGAGGGTGGTTCCGGTGAGTCCGATGATCAGCATGGATGGATCGTATCAGGCATCCGTGGCGTTGCGTTCGTCGGCGCTCCACTCGCCAAAGGGGCGCAGCGCCAGTTGCACATTGTAATAGCGTGGCAGTGCGCTGACTTCGCGTCCCAGCCAGGCCGGGCGCGGGAACGGCGCGTCCTCGCTGGCAAGTTCGATCTCCGCCACCACCAGCCCGGCATTGGCGCCACCGAACTCGTCGATCTCGAAACGCTGCCCATCGACCTCGACCTGGTGGCGGCGCTTGGCCACCACGTTGCCGACCAGGGTGGCCAGCATGCGACGCGCATCGGCGAGCGGCAGCGGGTACTCGTATTCGTCGCGCACGATGCCGCCCGAAGACTTGATGTTGAGCCAGGCCCGTTCGCCTGCCAGGCGCACGCGCACCGAGCAGCGCGTCGCCGGCGGCCCGGCCAGATAGCCCTGCTGCATGTCCTCGCTGCGGACCACGCGCGCGCGCCAGTCGTCATTGGCGAGCAGGAACTTGCGTTCGATTTCGACGGGCATGGGAATGGCGTGGCCGGGGGTCGGAACTATCGGCAGAACAGGGCGATCGATTCGACGTGCGCGGTGTGCGGGAACATGTCCATGACGCCGGCCGCTGCAAGGCGGAAACCGTGGCGCTCGACCAGCACGCCGGCGTCGCGCGCGAGCGAAGCCGGGTCGCAGGAAACATACACGATGCGGTCGGTGCCCTTGGCCGGCAGATGATCCAGCACGGCCGCCGCGCCCGAGCGCGGCGGATCGAGCAGCAGCTTGTCGTAGGACGCGCGGGCCCAGGGCGCGGCGCGCGGGTCGGCGGCGAGGTCGGCGGCGTGGAAGTCGGCATTGGCAATGCCGTTGCGCTGCGCGTTCGCGCGCGCCCGGGCGACCAGTGCCGCGTCCCCTTCGACGCCGGTGACCGCCGCCGCGTGGCGCGCCAGCGGCAGGGTGAAATTGCCAAGGCCGCAGAACAGGTCGAGCACGTGATCGTTTGGTCCGGGTTCCAGCAGGGCCAGTGCCTGCGCGATCATGCGTCGGTTCATGCCCGCGTTGACCTGGACGAAATCGAGTGGCTGGAAGGCGATGTCGAGGTCGTATTCGGGCAGGCGGTAGGACAGTGCCACCTCCGGCGGCCACAGCGGCAGCACGCTGTCCGGCCCGCCCGGCTGCAGCAGGATGGCCAGATCCTGCGCCCGGCCAAATGCCGTCAGGGCCGCGCGGTCACCGTCCGAAAGCGGACGCAGGTGCCGGAAGACCAGCGCCACCGTCGTGTCACCGGCGGCGATCTCGATCTGTGGAATGTCGCACTTCGCGTCCAGTCCGCTGATCAGTTCTCCCAGCGCGACAAGGCGCTCGCCCACTTCCGGCAGCAGGGTGTGGCACACGCCCAGATCGGCGACGAAACGCGAATCGAGCTCGCGAAAACCCACCAGCAGCTTGCCTTTCCTGGCCACCCATTTCACCGACAGGCGCCCCTTGCGCCGGTAGCCCCAGGCCTGGTCGGCGAGCGGCGCGAGCCAGCGTTCCGGCTCCAGCTGGCCGATGCGCGCGAAGTTGTCTGCCAGCACCTTCTGCTTGGCCGCGATCTGCGCGGCCGGCGGCAGGTGCTGCAGGCTGCAGCCGCCACAGGTGCCAAAGTGCGGGCAACGCGCTTCGATCCGCTCGGGCGAACGACTGAGGAGTTCCTCCACGCGCGCCTCGTCGAACTGTCGACTGCGCCGGATCAGGCGCACGCGCGCACGCTCGCCGGGCAGGGCGCCGACGACGCGGACCGCCTTGCCGTCCACGTGCGCCACGCCGCGCCCGTCATGGGCCAATTCCTCGATTTCGACTTCCAGGATACGGGGCGCGCGCATGCGATGATTGGTGGCGGTGCGGAACGGGTGCGGGCCGCGGATTGTACCCGGCGCCAACGTGGTCCACGCACGCCGAGCGATTGGTCAGCGCCCCGCGCGCGTCCAGTTCGCGTAATGGCAGCGCCAGGTGCCGCCCTCGCGTCGCCAGCCGGTGACGACATCGAAGCGCGCGCTGCGCTCCATCAACCAGCGTCCCGAGGCATCGTCCAGGCGCAGCGCAAAGCGCGCCGTGGCGCGGTCGCCATCCAGCTCGACCTCGATGGCGCCAGGCTGCGCGCCGATGCCGCGTCCGGCCAGCCATTGCGCGCGCATCAGCCGGCCCAGGCCGTCCCGGTCATGGGCGCCGTCATTGCCGGTGAAATCGGCGCTGATGTGGTCCAGCACGCCATTCGCATCGCGGGCCTCGGCCGCCGCGACCATGGCCTGGATGCTGGTGCGGATCACCTGCGCGTCCGGCGCGCGCGCGCAGGCAGCCAGCAGCCCGATTCCCAGCAATATCCCCGCCCATTTCCACATGTTTCCTCCGCCTACGCTGCAATGCCGCTTGCCGCCACTCACCACGCTATGCTGCAATCGAGGCAGCGTATCCGATTCGTGGCAGGTACGTCGCATGGCCTGCCCGGCCGCTCCACCCCTTGCGCAGAGGAACCGATGACGATGGACCAGCGTCCCTGGCTTGCAAGTTATCCCGAAGGCGTGCCGGCCGAGATCGACCCGGGCCAGCACCGCTCCGTCAGTGCCCTGCTCGAGGAGTGCTGCGACCGCTTCCGCCACCGGCCGGCGTTCACCAACATGGGCCGGGTCATCAGCTACGACGACCTCGACCGCCTGAGTGCGCAACTGGCCGCCTTCCTGCGCAACGAACTCGGCCTCAAGCAGGGCGATGGCGTGGCCCTGATGATGCCGAACCTGCTGCAGTACCCGATCGCCATCATGGCGGTGCTGCGGGCCGGCCTCACCGTCATCAACACCAATCCGCAGTACACGCCGCGCGAGCTCAAGCACCAGCTCGACGACTCGGAGGCCAAGGCGATCATCGTGATGGAGAACTTCGCCAGCACGGTGGCCGAAGTGGTGGGCAGCACGCAGTGCCGTCACGTGATCGTGACCGGGGTCGGCGACCTGCTCGGCGGCCTCAAGGGCGTGCTGACCAATTTCATCGTGCGCCACGTCAAGAAGATGGTGCCGGCCTGGTCGATCGATGGCGCGATCCGCTTCAACGATGCGCTGCGCGAGGGCTCACGCACGCAGCCGCCCAAGGTCGAGATCAATCCGGAGGACATCGCCTTCCTGCAGTACACCGGCGGCACCACCGGGGTCGCCAAGGGCGCCATGCTGACCCACCGCAACATGGTCGCCAACATGTTGCAGGCGCTGGCCTGGATTCGCCCGTACATGCGCGAGGGCGAGGAAGTCGTCATTACCGCATTGCCGCTCTACCATATCTTCGCGCTGACGGCGAACTTCCTGGTGTTCGCGCACATCGGCGGCTTCAGCCACCTCATCACCAACCCGCGCGACATGCCGGGCTTCGTGAAGTCCATCCGCAACGCGCGCTTCACCGCCATCACCGGCGTCAACACCCTGTTCGCCGGCCTGCTCAACACGCCCGGTTTCGACCAGATCGATTTCTCGCGCCTGCGCATGACGCTCGGCGGCGGCATGGCCGTGCAACGCGTCATCGCCGAGCGCTGGAAGGAGGCCACCGGCTGCACCCTTGCCGAGGCCTACGGCCTGACCGAAACCTGCCCGGCGGTGTGCATCAACCCGCTCGATCTTGCCGAGTACAACGGCTCGATCGGCCTGCCGATCCCGTCCACGGAGGTGAGCATCCAGGACGATGACGGCAAGCATCTGCCGACCGGTGAAGTCGGCGAGCTGTGCGTGCGCGGCCCGCAGGTGATGAAGGGTTACTACCAGCGACCGGACGAAACCGCCAAGGTCCTGTCCACCGACGGCTGGCTGCGCACCGGCGACATCGCGCGCATGGACGAGAAGGGCTTCTTCTACATCGTGGATCGCAAGAAGGACATGATCCTGGTATCGGGCTTCAACGTGTACCCGAACGAGATCGAGGGCGTGGTGGCACGCATGCCGGGGGTGCTCGAGGTGGCCGCCATCGGCGTGCCGGACGAAAAGTCCGGTGAGGCAGTCAAGCTGGTCATCGTGAAGAAGGATCCGGCCCTCACCGCCGAGGCCGTGCTGGCGTTCTGCAAGACCGAGCTGACCGGCTACAAGCGCCCGCATCACATCGAGTTCCGCGAATCGCTGCCCAAGACGAACGTGGGCAAGATCCTGCGCCGCGAACTGCGCAACGAGATGGCGGGCCAGGCGACGGCGGGCCATTGAACGGCACCCGCCCACCCAAGCGCATGGCGCGACCGTGAACGGGCCCTGGGACGGCCTGCTGCTCGACTGCACGCTGGCCACGCTGGCCGGCACCGGCGCTTCCTGTGGGCTGGTGGAACGGGCCGCGCTCGGCTGGAAGGACGGAACCCTCGTCTTCGCAGGCCGCCAGGCGGATCTGCCGGCCGCGCCGGACGACCTCGCCGCGCTGGTCGAGTCGGTGGCGGGGGCGCTGGTCACGCCGGGCCTGGTGGACTGCCACACGCACCTGGTGTTCGGGGGTGATCGCGCCGCTGAATTCGAGCAGCGCCTGGAGGGCGCGAGCTACGAGGACATCGCGCGCGCGGGCGGCGGCATCATGTCCACCGTGCGCAGCACGCGGGCCGCCGACCAGGCTGCCCTGCTGGACACGGCGCTGCCGCGCGCCAGCGCCCTGCGCGCCGATGGCGTCACCACGATCGAGATCAAGTCGGGATATGGCCTGGATCTGGCCAGCGAGCTGCGCATGCTGCGCGTGGCCCGGCAGGTAGGTACGCAACTTGGCATCGGCGTGCGCACCACCCTGCTCGCCGCCCACGCCCTGCCACCGGAATTTGCCGGGCAGCCTGATGCCTACATCGAGCACGTGTGTGACGATATCCTGCCGGCTGCCGCAGCCGAAGGCCTGGTCGATGCGGTGGATGCGTTCTGCGAGCGCATTGCCTTCTCGCCGCGGCAGACACGCCGCGTGTTCGAACGCGCGCGCGCGCTCGGCCTGCCAGTGAAGCTGCATGCGGACCAGCTGTCGGATCTCGGCGGCGCCGCGCTGGTGGCCGAATTCGACGGCCTCTCGGCCGACCACCTGGAGCACACCAGCGAAGACGGCGTGCGGGCAATGGCCGCAGCCGGCACCGTCGCGGTGCTGCTGCCCGGTGCCTACTACGCGCTGCGTGAAACGCACTCGCCGCCGATCGCCGCGCTACGCGCGGCCGGCGTGCCGATCGCGATCGCATCCGACCTCAATCCCGGCACTTCGCCCCTGCTGTCACTGCGCCTGGCCATGAGCATGGCCTGCACGCTGTTTCGGCTGACGCCGGCCGAAGCGCTGGTCGGCACGACCCGCAATGCGGCGCGTGCACTCGGCCTGGGCGATCGCGGCACGCTGACGCCCGGCCGGCGCGCCGACTTCGTGGTCTGGCATGCCGGTCGCGTCGCCGACCTCAGCTACTGGATCGGCGGCCCGCTGGCAGCGCGCGTCGTGGTCGGCGGCAACACCGTCCACGCCTGAACGATCCTGAGCGGCAGATACCGGCGCATTCGATGCCGGCAGGCGCAATTCCCGGCACGCACGGCGCACCGGGAAGCGCCGCCCGCATCACAGATCCTGCAGCTTGTCCTCGTACACCTCGATCTTCATTTCCTTGCGCAGCGCCTGGATCAGCGCACGCGAAGCCTCGGCGGCAAACGCATCGTGCAAGGTATTGCGCGCCGCCTCGCGAGTCTTGGGGTCGAGGCCGGAGGGGTTGCCATCGATAACCTTGTCGAGTTGCACCAGCGCATAGACGTCGCCGCCCAGATCGACCGTGCGCAAGGCCGGCTTGCCCTCCTGCGGGCGAGGCATGGCGAACACCGCACTGACCAGGGCGCTGTCCACACTGGCCGCCTCGCGGCCGATGCCCTGCTGCATCTCGACCTTGGCCTGATGCGCCGCAGCGATCTGCTGCAGCGACTCGCCCTGCTCCGCGGCAGCCAGCAGGTCGGCCGCTTGGTCCTTCGCCTTCTGCGCGATGCGCGAGTCGACGATCTGCTGGCGCACCTTGTCGCGCACCTGGTCGAGCGGGATCGGCGTGGCTGCCTTGTGCTCGGCAATGCGCACGACGACGATATGGTTGGGACCGAGTTCGATGGGATCGGAATTGTTGTCCTGCACCAGCACGCTGTCCGAGAAGGCGGCCTTCACCACCGCGGGATTGGCGGCAATGCCCTGCCCGCCCTGGCGCGAGAACAGTGCCGTCTTGTGTACCTTGATGCCCAGTTCATGCGCCGCCGGCTCGAGCGATGACGGATCCTGGTAGGTCAGGTCGGTCAGCCGGCCCGCCTGCTCGGCGAATACACGATCCCGCTCGGACTGGGCGTACTCATGCTCCAGCTCCGGCTTCACTTCCTCGAAGCTGCGGGTCTTGCCCGGGCGGATGTCACGCAGCTTGATGATGTGGTAGCCATCGGCTCCCAGCACCGGTGCCGACACCTCGCCCTTCTTGAGCGCGAAGAGCGCATTTTCGAAGGCCTCGTCGGTCGTGCCCTTCTCCAGCCAGCCGAGATCGCCGCCCTGGTTCTTCGAACCCAGGTCGTCCGATTCGGCCTTCGCCAGTTCGGCGAAATCCTTGCCTTCCTTGAGCTGCGCCTCGATCGTCTCGGCCTTGGCCAGGGCGGCCTTCTGATCCTCCGGTGAACCCTTGCCACCGACCTTCACCAGGATGTGCGAGGCGAGGCGTTCTTCAGGCGATTCGAAGCGCTGCTTCTCCTTCTCGTAACGCTCCTTGAGCGTGGCATCATCCGGCGTCAGGTTGACCTGCAACTGGTCGGCATCCAGCTCCACATACTCCAGCGCCACCTGCTCGGGCACCATGAAATCGTCCTGGTGCGACGTGTACCAGGCCTGGATTTCCTCGTCCGTGATCTGCGCGTCTCCGGGCGCGGGTCGATCGAGGCGGATGTACTGGAAGTCGCGCAGCTGGTTCTGCAGGCGCAGATAGGCATCCACCTCGGCCGGGGTCACCATGGCCGTGGTACCCACCTGTTCGGGCAGCGCCCGCACGGCCAGGTCCTGGCGCACGCGGTTTTCGAACATCAGCGGCGACATGCCCTGGGACGCCAGCAGGATGCGGTACTGGTCGGCATCGAAATGGCCATCGACCTGGAACGCCGGAACGCCGAGGATCTCCTTGCGCACCTGTTCGGCGGGCACGGTGATGCCCAGCTTGTCGTTGGCCGCCAGCAGCACCTGTTCGTTGATCATCTGATCGAGGACCTGGCGCTTGATCTCCGGGCGCTCGAAGAAGCTCGCTTCCAGGCTGCCGCCGGCGAGCTGCTGCATGCGCTGGCGATACTCGTTGAAGCGGTCGCGGAACTGATCCTGCGTGATCTCGTTCTTGCCGACCTTGGCGACGGTCGTGCTGGCGTTGGACACGAAGTACGACTCGATGCCAAAGAACGAAAAGCCGATCGTGATGAGCACGAGGGCCACCTTGACCAGGAATCCGGACTTCTTTCCGCGAAGCAACTGCAACATGGGACTCGAACCTGTTCTGAATGAGACCGGAAACCGCGACGCGGTGTTCCGGGAGGACGGGCAAAACCAGTCGGCGTCGCGACCGGGCCGCGGGCCGGCGAGTGGCCTGCCCCAGCGGCAGCAAACGCCAAGGGCGCCACGTGGGCGCCCTTGGCCTGGATCCACGAAGTGACCGGTGGGGCCCCGTGCAACCCGCTCGGTACCGCAGCGTGCCGATCCCGGGCGCCGACGCGCCAGGGTGACGTTTCCCGACCGCCATCAGTGGTGGGTGCTGAGGGTTTCGAACCCCCGACCCTCGCCGTGTAAAGGCGACGCTCTACCGCTGAGCTAAGCACCCCGGATGACGGCGGGATCGGCGTGCCCGCGCAATCCGCTGCGGCACGCCAGCCATATCAGCCGAGCGCATCCTTGAGTGCCTTGCCGGCCTTGAACGACGGCACCTTGGAGGCCTTGATCTTGATGGTTTCGCCAGTGCGCGGATTACGTCCGGTGCGGGCGGCACGCTTGCGCACCATGAAGGTACCGAAGCCGACCAACGAGATGGAATCGCCCGCCTTGAGTGTCTTCTTGACGACGCTGAACATCCCCTCGACGGCACGTTCGGCATCGGCCTTGGTCAGGCCGGAAGCGTCTGCAATCGCGCCAATGAATTCACCTTTGTTCATTTATCACTCCCTCACGGAACTCGCGCCCCGCAACTGATATTGATCGAGTCGGAACATGCGCATCCGCAGGGCCGACGCCTCGAATCTCGCCTGTCTCGTTATTCCGCGATCGCCCGGACCGTACCGTCAACCCGGATCGCGGCGCGCTCTTTATACCAGTGCCCCGGAAGCCGCGCAACACAAGGCTCTGCACGTTTTCCCCGGCGCCCGGTGACACCGGGGCGCCCGCAGCAGGCGATCAGTGCGGGCGCACGCCCTTGCCGGCAGCCGGCTTCTTCCCGCCGACCGGCAACCCGTCGCCATTCGTTTCCGCACGCGGGGCGAGCGCGTGCTCGAGCGCGATGTCGAGTACTTCGTCGATCCAGCGCACCGGATGGATGTGGAGCGACTCGGTGACGTTCTTCGGAATCTCGACGAGATCCTTGCGGTTCTCCTCGGGAATGATGACCGTGGTAATCCCGCCGCGGTGCGCCGCCAGCAGCTTCTCCTTCAGCCCACCGATCGGCAGCACGCGCCCGCGCAGGGTGATCTCGCCGGTCATGGCCACTTCCGAGCGCACCGGCACCCGGGTGAGCGCCGACACCAGCGCCGTGCACATGGCAATGCCCGCGCTGGGGCCGTCCTTGGGTGTTGCGCCTTCCGGGACGTGCACATGGATGTCCAGCTTCTGGTGGAAATCGGCTTCGATGCCGAGCCGCTCGGCACGCGCGCGAACCACGCTGAGGGCCGCCTGGATCGACTCCTGCATGACGTCGCCGAGCTGCCCGGTGTGGATCAGCTTGCCCTTGCCCGGCACGACGGCCACTTCCACGCTGAGGAGGTCGCCGCCCACTTCGGTCCAGGCCAGGCCGGTCGCCAGGCCCGCTTCGTTCTGCTGTTCGGCGCGGCCGTAGCTGAACTTGCGGACCCCGAGAAAGCGATCGAGATTGCGCGCGGTGACGCTCACCCGCGTCGCCTTGCGCGTGCCGCCCTTGCCGTTCTTCCTGCGCGCGCGGGATGCATCCAGGCTGAGCTCCTTCACCACCTTGCGGCAGATGCGCGAAATCTCGCGCTCCAGGTTGCGCACGCCCGACTCACGCGTGTAATAGCGCACCACGTCGCGCAGGGCCGATTCGCCAATCGCGAGTTCATCTTCCTTGAGCCCGTTCGCCTTGAGCTGCTTGGGCACCAGGTAGCGCTCGGCGATGTTGAGCTTTTCGTCCTCGGTGTAGCCGGGGATGCGGATGATCTCCATGCGATCGGCGAGCGCCGGCGGGATGTTGAGCGAATTGGCCGTCGCCACCCACATGATCTCGGACAGATCGACGTCGACCTCGAGATAATGGTCGTTGAAGGTGTGGTTCTGCTCCGGATCGAGCACTTCCAGCAGCGCCGCCGACGGGTCCCCCCGGAAGTCCATCGACATCTTGTCGATTTCGTCCAGCACGAACAAGGGGTTGCGCGTGCCCGCCTTGGCCAGGTTCTGGATGATGCGACCGGGCATCGAGCCGATGTAGGTACGCCGATGACCGCGAATCTCGGCCTCGTCGCGCACCCCGCCGAGGGACATGCGCACGAACTTGCGGTTGGTGGCCTTGGCGATCGACTGGCCAAGCGAGGTCTTGCCCACGCCCGGCGGGCCGACCAGGCACAGGATCGGACCCTTCATCTTCTGCACGCGCTGCTGCACGGCAAGGTATTCGAGGATGCGATCCTTGACCTTTTCCAGGCCGAAATGATCGGCGTCCAGCACCTTCTGGGCGAGGTCGAGATCGCGGCGCACCTTGGTCTTCTTCTTCCAGGGCACGCCGAGCAGCGATTCGATGTAGTTGCGCACGACCGTGGCTTCGGCCGACATCGGCGACATCTGGCGCAGCTTGCCGAGCTCCTGGCGCGCCTTGGCACCGACCGCCTTGGGCATGCCGGCCTCTTCGATCTTGCGACCCAGTTCCTCCAGCTCGTTGGGCGCGCCTTCGCCGTCGCCCAACTCCTTCTGGATCGCCTTCATCTGTTCGTTGAGGTAGTACTCGCGCTGGCTCTTCTCCATCTGCGTCTTGACGCGACCGCGGATGCGCTTCTCGATCCGCTGCACGTCGATCTCGCCATCGACCATGCCGACCAGCAGTTCCTGGCGGTCGGCCACATCGACGGTTTCCAGCACGCGCTGCTTGTCGGCGACACGCACGCCGATGTGCGCGGCAATGGTGTCGGCCAGGCGCGAGGGTTCCTCGATGGAGGACAGCGTGGCGAGGAGTTCCGGCGGAATCTTGCGCGACAGCTTGACGAGCTGCTCGAACAGCGCAACCAGCTGGCGGCCGATGACCTCGACCTCCCGCTCGCTGCGCGTGTAGGCCGGCTCGAGCACGCGGCTGTGGGCGACCATCAGCCCGCCGCGCTCACCGAACGCGGCGACCTCGGCACGCTCCTGGCCTTCCACCAGCACCTTGATGGTGCCATCGGGCAACTTCAGGAGCTGCAGGACGCTGGCGATGGTGCCGATCGAATAGAGGTCGCCGGCGGCCGGGTCATCGATATCCGGGCTGCGCTGGGCCACCAGCAGGATCTTCTTGCTGCCGGCCATCGCGGCTTCCAGCGCGCGCACGGACTTCTCGCGGCCCACGAACAGCGGGATCACCATGTTCGGGAACACCACGACGTCGCGCAGCGCCAGCACCGGCAGTTCGGTGAGGTCGTCGGTGGGCTTGTGGCTCTTGGCAGTTTTGTCGGTCATCGGCTCGATTGCATGCTTGGAAGGGGCGCGCCCGGCAATGAACGCGAACGGCAGTGCGAAAGCGCACTGCCGCAGCGGAAGGTAAGGTTGGTGCCGGCCGTTTGCAAGAACGACCGGCCACGCTCCGAAGCTATTCGGAGGCGGCGCGGCTCTGCATGTTGCCGCGATAGATCAGGTAGGGCTCGGCCTGACCCTTGATGACGGCCTCGTCCACGACGACCTTGCTGACGTGGTCGAGCGAAGGCAGCTCGAACATGGTATCGAGCAGGACCTGCTCCATGATCGTGCGCAGGCCACGCGCGCCGGTCTTGCGCTGGATGGCACGGTGCGCGATGGCGCTCAGGGCATCGGGCCGGAACTCCAGTTCCGCGCCCTCCATCTCGAACAGGCGCTTGAACTGCTTGGTGATGGCGTTCTTCGGCTCGGTGAGAATCTTCACCAGCGCCGCCTCGTCCAGCTCTTCCAGCGTCGCCACCACCGGCAGGCGCCCGACCAGTTCGGGGATCAGTCCGAACTTGATCAGATCCTGTGGCTGCAGGTCCACCAGCAGCTTGCCGGCGGCCGGTTCGTGATCCTTGCTGCGTACCTCGGCCTTGAAGCCGATGCCGGTTGCCTCCGAGCGCTGCTGGATGATCTTCTCCAGCCCGGAAAACGCGCCACCGACGATGAACAGGATGTTCTTGGTGTCAACCTGCAGGAATTCCTGCTGCGGATGCTTGCGCCCGCCCTGCGGCGGCACCGAGGCCACGGTCCCCTCGATCAGCTTCAGCAGGGCCTGCTGCACGCCTTCGCCCGAGACGTCACGGGTGATCGACGGGTTCTCGCTCTTGCGTGAAATCTTGTCGATCTCGTCGATGTAGACGATGCCGCTCTGCGCCTTCTCGACATCGTAATCGCACTTCTGCAACAGCTTCTGGATGATGTTCTCGACATCCTCGCCGACATAGCCGGCTTCCGTCAGCGTGGTTGCGTCGGCGATGGTGAACGGCACGTTGAGCAGACGTGCGAGCGTGTCGGCGAGCAGCGTCTTGCCGGAGCCGGTCGGGCCGACCAGCAGGATGTTGGACTTGGCGAGCTCGACTTCCTCGTTGCGGTTGCGCGTTTCCAGACGCTTGTAGTGGTTGTAAACCGCAACCGCCAGCACCTTCTTCGCACGCGTCTGCCCGATCACGTACTGATCGAGCACATCGAGGATCTCGGCCGGCTTGGGCAGGTCATTGCGCGTGCCGGCGGCCTTTTCCTCCAGCTCTTCGCGAATGATGTCGTTGCACAGCTCGACGCACTCGTCGCAGATGAACACGGACGGGCCCGCGATCAGCTTGCGCACCTCGTGCTGGCTCTTGCCGCAGAACGAACAGTAGAGAATCTTGCCGTTGTCGCCCGATCGGCCTTGCCGCTCGTCAGTCATGCCCTGCCTCGGGAAATCGCCGCCGTGACTTGCGGCTGAGGATAGCACAGCACGCCGGGGCGTCCGCGCCCGGCGTGCTGTGATTCAGTGATCCGCAGATCCGGCACCGCGGTCGATTCAAGCACCTGCAGCGACTTCGTCCAGGCGGCGGTCGAGTACGGCATCGACCATGCCGTAGCCCTTCGCGTCTTCGGCACTCATGAAGCGGTCGCGCTCCATGTCGCGCTCGATCTGTTCCAGGGACTGGCCGGTGTGCTTGACGTAGATGTCGTTCAGGCGGCTGCGCAGGTACAGGATCTCGCGCGCCTGGATCTCGATGTCGGTCGCCTGGCCCTGCGCACCGCCGGAAGGCTGGTGGATCATGACCCGCGAATTGGGCAGCGCATAACGCTTGCCCTTGGCGCCGGCCATCAGCAGCAGCGAGGCCGCACTCGCTGCCTGGCCGATGCACATGGTGCTGACGTCCGAGCGGATGTACTGCATGGTGTCGTAGATCGCCAGGCCGGCCGTGACCACGCCGCCGGGACTGTTGATGTAGAGGTTGATGTCCTTGTCCGGGTTCTCCGACTCCAGGAACAGCAACTGCGCCACCACCACGTTCGCCATGAAGTCGTCGATCGGGCCGACCACGAACACCACGCGTTCCTTGAGCAGGCGCGAATAGATGTCATAGGCCCGCTCGCCGCGCGAGGTCTGTTCGACCACCATCGGCACGAGGTTGAGGCTGTGGATCGGCGATACGCTGCTGGACATTGGGGGCTCTCCGGGCGCCGGTGCGCTCAGGCGCCGGGCCGCATGACTTCGCTGAAGGTCAGGGTCTGCTCGCTGCGGCGTGCATGCTCGGCGATCCATTCGACCACCTGGTCCTCGAGCACGCGGTTCTGCAGCGCAGACATCAACTGGGGGTCGCGACGGTAAAGATCAACGACCTGCTCCGGCTCCTCGTAGGTCGAGGCAATCGTCGCCAATGCTTCGCTGACGCGACGCGACTCCAGGCGGATATCGTTCTGGCGCGCGATCTCGCCGACCAGCATGCCGGCGGCGACGCGCCGGCGCGCCGGGGCGAGCCATGCAGCGATCGCCCCGTCCTTTTCGCCGGCCTGGCGCGCCATCTGGCGTGCCTCGGCCTCGATCAGGCCCTGCGGCACTTCCAGGTCCGGATGGGCATCCACCAGCTTCTCGAGCACGCCCGCCTTGAGGCGCCCCATCAGCACGCCCTTGAGCTCGCGCTCCAGGTTCGCGCGCACATCCGCACGAAACTTCTCCATCCCGCCTTCACGCACGCCAAAGCTGGCGATGAAGGCATCGTCCACGGCCGGCAGCTCCGCTTCCTGCACGCGCACGAGCCGGGCCGCCACCTGGGCCGTCTTGCCGGCCAGCGCGGCGACGCGGAAGCCCTCCGGGAAGGCAATCTCGGCAGCAAGCTCATCACCGGCCAGCTTGCCTTCCAGCTGGCTCTCCAGCGCCGCCAGGTAGGCACCCGAGCCGAGGATGGCCCCGACACGGTCGCTGCCGGTTTCCGGGTGCCGCACACCCTCGGCCTCGGCCGAATACTCGAACAGGACCATGTCGCCATCCCGTGCGGCACGCTCCACCGGCTTCCAGGTGCGCCGCTGCAGGCGCAGGGTCTCGATCATCTGGTCGATGTCGACATCCTCGACGCTGGCCACGGGCTGGGTCACCTCGAGCGTGGACACGTCGATGGCGCCGATCTCCGGCAGCACCTCGAAGGTCGCGGTGTACTCGATCTCGCCGTTCTCCGGGCGGCCGGTGGTCGCGATCGAGGGCTGCATCGCCGGACGCAGCTTTTCCTGCTCGACCGCTTCGCGGAAGCTCGTTCCGATCATTTCATTCAACGCTTCGTCGCGGATCTGGCCACCAAAGCGCTGCTCGATGACGCTGGGTGGCACCTTGCCCGGGCGAAAGCCCTTGAGGCGCACGCTGCGTCCCATCTCGCGAATGCGCGTGCGGACCGAATCCTCGAACTGCCCGGCAGGCAGGCGAACCGTCAACTTGCGGCCCAGGGTGCCGACGTTCTCGATCGAAACTTGCATGGATTTCCTCTACATGGAGTCGGTGTGCCACCGGCTCGCGCCGGCGCACGGCTGGCCACGTCGCGCTGTCGCGGCATCAGGAACGGAGGGAACGGGCGACTGGTGCGAAAGAAGAGACTCGAACTCTCACGGGTTGCCCCACTGGAACCTAAATCCAGCGCGTCTACCAATTCCGCCACTTTCGCCCGCACCTCACTTGCACCGCGCTTCCGGCCGGGCCGGCGGGCGCGTCGCAAGGAGTTGAATGGTGGGCCGTCTAGGACTCGAACCTAGGACCAAGAGATTAAGAGTCTCCTGCTCTACCAACTGAGCTAACGGCCCCACTTGCAACAAATTACCGCAGTCGCACGCCACGCGACAATGCCCCGGGTCGCCTGTGGCTGCGACTGGAGCGCCCAACGCGCGAAACCGCGCATTGTAGCGGAAATTGGGGTGGACGAGGGGACTCGAACCCCCGACATCCGGAATCACAATCCGGGACTCTAACCAGCTGAGCTACGTCCACCATCTGACACTGCATACACTACATACTTCGTTCCGTCCATGGAGCACCACCCGGTCGGCCTCCTGCCTCCCCCTCGTGCATCCCGGCGGACGCACTCGACCAGCTGAGCTACGTCCACCATCTGACACTGCATACACTGCATGCTTCGTTCCGTCCATGGAGCACCACCCGGTCGGCCTCCTGCCTCCCGCTGGCCCCTGGCCAGCGGTGATGGCACGCCCGACAGGACTCGAACCTGCAACCCTCGGCTTAGAAGGCCGATGCTCTATCCGGTTGAGCTACGGGCGCATCGCAAGCCGCATTGTCGCCGAATCCACTGCCCGCGGACGAGTCCGCATCCCAAGGTTTGGTCGGGGTAGAGGGATTTGAACCCCCGACATCCTGCTCCCAAAGCAGGCGCGCTACCAGGCTGCGCTATACCCCGCCGTACCACCCATGCCGCCGGCATCGCTGCCATCGGAGAGGGTCGGCGATACTACGAATCAGAACGCCCGGCGTCAATCACCACAGGCCCGGTTCCCGCAGTCGTGCATCCCGGCAGCGCCACGCACCCTGCTCAGACGTGGTCGACTTCGCCTCCCGCCACCGTCGGCTTGCGGCTCGCCCGCGGCCACGCCAGGTAGCGCAGTGCACGCAGGAGGTCCAGCGCACGCACCCGGCGCGACGTCTGCCAGAACCACAGGCCGCACAGGCCGAAGAAGCCCGCCACCACGAGCCCCTCGGACAGGCCCGAATGCAGGGCCGCAGCCGCCGCAAGGCCACACAGACCGCTGAATACGAGCAGCGCCAGCACCACGCCCATCGGCCGGTAGCCCGCCTCCAGCATCAGGTGGTGGATGTGATTGCGATCGGCCGCAAACGGCGACCGGCCATGCCGCACACGACGCAGCATCAGCACCAGGCAGTCGATCAACGGCACCGGCAGCAGCCACAGGACCAGCGCCGGACGCACCGGATGGCTGGCATCCTGGACCAGGCGGAACGCGATCCAGGCAATGGCAAAACCAAGGAAGGCACTGCCTGCATTGCCCATGAACACGCGCGCCCTGCGCTGCCAGGGAAAATGCAGGTTGAAAACGAGGAAACCGGCCACGGCCCCGCCAAGAATCAGCGCATGCGTAGCCACCAGATGGTTGCCCGCAAGTAGCGCGACCGTGCCGAGCATGGCCAGGGCGCCGAACACCAGCGTCCCGGCCAGGCCGTCCATGCCATCGATCATGTTGACCGCATTGATGGCGCCGACCGCGGCAAACACCGTGAACGGCACCGACATCGGCCCCAACGCGAAGCGCTCCGCGCCGAACAACTGCCCAAGGTGTTCGATCCGCACACCGCCGTAGTACACCATCATCAGCGCCGCAACCACCTGCGCCAGGATGCGCACGTGCCAGGACAGGTCGTACTTGTCATCCAGCAGGCCAATGAAGATCAGCAGCCCGGCGGCAACGGCAAAGGCCCAGGCGCCCGGGCCGACCTGGGGCAGAACCATCCCGGCGGCAAACAGCACGCCGAGCAGCATGGCGAGCCCACCCGTGACGGGCGTGGGATGGACGTGATCCTTGCGGCCGGCGGGATAATCGAGCAGATCGAGGCGCTGCGCGAGCGGGGCCAGCGCACGTTGCAGGATCAGCGTTGCCGCAAAGGCCGCCCCGGCACCGATCAACGCCACGTGAAAGTCCATGCGTTCCTTCCCCCTGTCCCTTCCTGTCCCTTTCGCACGTCCGGCATTTGCCATGCGCGCTGCGCATCCCCGACTTCCCGGATGCCTCCCGTCCGACCCGAGGTCGTGCCAGGCGCATCGGCACAACGAATCCTTTACGCCGATTTCTCGATCCTAGCAGAACGATATTTGCAATTCATCAAGGATTGCATTTTTATTATGCGCCTCGCTTGCCGGGGTGCGTCGATTCCCGCTGCGCCAAGCCGCTGCAGGCATGGCCGCAATCAACGGCATGCGCTCAAGCATTCGTTTTCGGGCCAGCGCACCCAGGCGCAACCTGCCCATCGACGCGACCACCTGCCTCTTCGGGGGGTGTTTCCGGGCTGCCGGTCAGGCGCCCCTCGCTCAGCCGCACTACCCGGTCGGCCAGCGCCAGGCTGGCCGGGCGATGAGTGATGAGCAGCACGGTCCGCTGGCGCAGCAAGTGCCGGCATTCCTCGATGAACTCCGATTCGCCGGTTGGATCGAACATGGCGGTTGCCTCGTCCAGGATCAGTACCGCGGGATCCTTGAGCAGGGCGCGGGCCAGCGCGATGCGCTGCTTCTGCCCGCCCGACAGGCGAATGCCCTGGTCGCCCACCGGCGTGTCATAGCCTTGCGGCAGGCGCATGATGAAATCGTGTGCCCGCGCAGCCCGCGCGGCGCGCTCGACTTCGACCGCGTCGGCATCGGCGCGCCCGTAGGCGATGTTCTCGCGCACCGAGGCGTTGAACAGCAGCACATTCTGCGAAACCAGGCCGATCTGCGCACGCAGGCTGCGCAGGCTGAACTCGCGCAGGTCGCGGCCATCGAGGCGGATGCTGCCCGCATCCGGATCGGCGAAGCGCAACAGCAGGTGCACGAGGGTGCTCTTGCCTGCCCCGTTCTCGCCAATGATGGCGACGGTCTCGCCAGCGGCCACCCGGAGGTCGATGCCACGCAGTACCGGGGCGCGACCGGCGTGGGTGAACTCGACCCCCGCAAACTCGATGGCACCGCGCGCCGCGTGGGCCTCGTACGCCCCGTCCGCCGGCTCGGGGCGCTCGTGGAACACGCCGATCAGACGTTGCGCCGTGCCGCGCGCCGACTGCACCTGGCCGTACATGCCGGCCAGCGCGCTCATCGGCTGGGTCAGCAGCAGCCCATATAGCAGCAGGCTGACCAGGTCACCCGCCTGCAGTGTTCCGGCCGTGACCTGGCGGCTGGCCAACCACAGCATGGCCAGCACGGCGGCCGCCGAAAACACGCTGGTCGCCGGACCGACCAGGCCATGCCAGCGCGCCTGCGTGACCTCGATGTCGCGCAGGGCGCGTGCCTGGGCCACGAAACGGCTGGATTCGCGTGCCTCGCCGATGAAGGCCTTGACGATCGGCAGCATGGCCAGGTTCTGCTCGGCGATGGCGCTGCGCCGCGCGTAGGCTTCGGTGGCAGCGTTGCCCAAAGGCCGCAGTTGGCGCCCGACCCAACGCATGGCGATGGAGACCACCGCGACCAGCACCGCCGCGCCAATGCCGAACCAGGGCTGGATGCGCAGCATCATGGCCAGCGCACCGGCACAGATCAGGACCTGCGGCAGCACCGGCGTGATGCTTTGCGTGGCGAAGTAGCCAAGATGACTGACGTCACGCGTCAGCAGGGACAGCACGTCACCGCGACGCCGTTCCTGGTGCCATTGCAGCGGCAGCGACTGCAGATGATCGAAGACCCGCGCGCTGGTGTCGGCGATCAGGTCGGCGGTGGTCTTCTGCAGGTGGATGCCGACCGCGTAGCCCAGCACGCTCTGGGTCGCGACCACGGCGAACCACGCGAGCAGCAGGCCGTTGACGGCATCGTGCTGCAGCAGGGCGGTCGAGAAGCGCCCTGCCAGCCACGGGTTGACCAGCGTGACCAGGCTCTGCAGCAGCATCAGGACCAGGGCGAAAAGCAGTGCGTTGCGATACGGACGCACCAGGCCGAACAGGAACCGATAGTCGCCCGCCACGACCTTGCCCGTCCCCGCCTCCCGCATCGCCGCGCCGTGCGCACTCATCCGACCTTCCCCGCCCGTACCCGGCGCCGTGTCAGGAGGCCCCGCTCATGCCGCCGATCCGGCCCAGGAACGGCCGGTAGTAGCGCAGCTCGGCGATCGAGTCGTGCACGTCGCTGAGCGCGGTATGTGCCGAATCCTTGTTGAAGCCGTGGCTGACCTCTGGCGCCCAGCGCCGCGCCAGCTCCTTGATCGTGGACACGTCGAGGTTGCGGTAATGGAAGTAACGCTCCAGCCGCGGCATCAGGCGATACAGGAAGCGCCGGTCCTGGCAGATCGAGTTGCCGCACATCGGCGAGCGCCCCGGCGGTACCCATTGGGCGAGGAACGCCAGGGTTGCCGCTTCGGCCTCGGCCAGCCCCACCGTCGATTCGATCACGCGCTGCCAGAGGCCGGACTTGCCGTGCTGGTTGCGATTCCAGTCGTCCATCGCCTGCAGCCGATCCAGCCCATGCTCGATGGCCAGTTCGGGGCCGGAGGCCAGCGGCACCAGGTCACGATCGGTCACCACCGTGGCAATCTCGAGGATGGAGTCGCGATCGGGATCCAGCCCGGTCATTTCCAGGTCGATCCAGATCAGGTTGTCCTCGTCCGGCACGCGCATCGGCAACTCCTTCGGCAAGCTGGCGAGTCTAGCAGGATGCCGGCGTCCGCCCTTGGCCAGAAGGCATCGTGCGCGGCTATGCTGCGAGCGATGAGCGCAAGTTTCCTCTGGCACGACTATGAAACCACCGGCGCCGATGCGCGCCGCGACCGGCCGGCCCAGTTCGCCGCCATTCGCACCACGCCCGAGCTGGAACCCATCGGCGCGCCGGTCAGCTTCTTCTGCCAGCCCGCGCCGGACGTGCTGCCACACCCGCAAGCCTGCCTGATCACCGGCATCACGCCGCAGCAGATGCAGCGCGAAGGCGTGATCGAGGCGGAGTTTGCCGCGCGGGTGCATGAACTCATGGCGACACCGGGCACCTGCAGCGTCGGATACAACTCGATCCGCTTCGATGACGAGTTCACGCGCAACCTGTTCTATCGCAACTTCCGCGACCCCTACGAGCGCGAGTGGCAGCACGGCAACTCGCGCTGGGATCTGATCGATCTCGCCCGCATGTGCCATGCCCTGCGCCCGGATGGCATCGAGTGGCCGCTGCGCGAGGACGGCTCGCCGAGCTTCAGGCTCGAACATCTGGCCAGCGCCAACGGCATCGCCCAGGCGCGCGCCCACGATGCCGTATCCGACGTCGAGGCGCTGATCGGCCTGGCCCGCCTGATCCGCCTGCGCCAGCCCAGGCTGTGGGACTGGTACTTCGGGCTGCGCCGCAAGCAGCAGGTATTCAGGCTCATCGACACCAGCGCGATGACGCCGCTGCTGCACGTTTCCTCACGCTACCCGGCCAGCCGCGGCTGCCTGGCCATGATCGCGCCGCTGGCCATGCACCCGGTCAATGCCAACGGCATCATCGCCTTCGACCTGGACACCGACCCCGGCGAGCTGATCGAACTCGATGCCGAAGACATCGCCGACCGCGTGTTCGTCGCGCGCGCCGACCTGCCGGAAGATGTCGCGCGCATTCCACTCAAGACCATCCACGCCAACAAGTCGCCCGCGCTGGCACCGCTGGGCGTGCTCAAGGGCGTGGATACCGACCGCATCGGGCTCGATCCCGAACGCGCACAGGCCCACCTGGAGCGCCTGCGCCGCGCCCCGGGCCTGGTCGCCAAGCTGCACGCCGTGTTCGCGCACGCACCGGCCCATGCAGATCCCGTGGATCCCGAACTGGCCATCTATGCCGGCTTCGCAAGCGACGCCGACCGGCGCCTGCTCCAGGAAGTGCGCGCCACGCCGCCGGAGCAGCTCGGGGAGCGCCACTTTCCGTTCACCGACCCACGCTACCCGGAACTCCTGTTCCGTTACCGGGCGCGCAACTGGCCGGACACGCTCGATGGGACCGAATCGGCGCGCTGGGAGGCGTTTCGCCGGCAGCGCATCGAAACAGCGACGGCGCTGACCGGACTGACCCTGGAAGACTATCTCCAGACCATCGCCCGCCTGCGCGCCGACCCCTCCCTGCCCGATGCCAGGCGTCCCCTGCTCGACGCACTGGAAGCCTGGGGTCGTGACATGGCGCCCTGAGCTGGCGTCCGGGCATGGCCCACCTGCCGGCTCGGCGGGATCCACGCCCTGCGTCATCCCGGAGTGCCGGCGCCGGCCGCCGCGCGGCTCATCGCGGGCCTGCGAGACGTGACCGGATCAGGCGCCCTGCCCGTCCCCACATCGCCGTCCGGGCGCGCTGCCGCTGCACCGCGTCCGGCGTGTCTGCACGCGCGCCTACAATGGCGCTTTGACCGTACCGCCGCCGGCCGCGCCGATGACCTCGCCCTACTTCACCCCGGCGACCTTCGCCTTCTTCCGCACGCTTGCCGCGCACAACACGCGTGCCTGGTTCGATGCCCATCGCAGCCACTACGAAACGCAGGTGCGCGAGCCCTACCTGCGCCTGATCCGCGACCTCCAACCGGCCCTCGCCGCGATCAGCCCGCATTACCGCGCCGACCCGCGCCGCCAGGGTGGTTCGCTCTATCGCATCTACCGTGATACGCGCTACCGACGCGACAAGTCGCCGTACAAGACCTGGCAGGCGGCGCGCTTCGCGCACGAACGCCGCGGCGAAGTCGAGGCCCCTGCGTTCTATCTGCACATCGCTGCGGACGAATGCCTCTTTGGTGCCGGCTTCTGGCATCCCTCCTCGCCAACCCTGCGCCGCTTCCGTGATTTCGTGGTCGACAATCCGGCCACCTGGCAGCGCATCACCCGCGCACCGGCGTTCACCCGCCGCTATGAGTTCGTCGGTGACAGCCTGAAGCGGGCACCGCAGGGCCAGGACCCCGCACACCCGCTGATCGGGGACCTCAAGCGCAAGGACTGGGTCGTGTCGCGTCCCTTCGATGCGAGCCTCGCCTGCTCGGACGCCCTGCTGCCGTGGATCGAGGAATCCATGCGCGACACTGCGCCCCTGGTGGACTACCTCTGCGCGGCGCTCGACCTGCCTTTCTGAGCAGCCGCGCGCCGCGCTTGCCAGCGCCACCATTTGTTCGCAGGCTAGCGGCTTGCACCATGGCAGATCCGGCCCGGCACGCGCAGTTCCCGATGTCCACCCTCACCTACCGCTTCGGCCGCTTCCAGCTCGACCCCGCCGCACGCGCCCTGCTGCGCGATGGCGAGCGGGTCACGCTGGCGCCCAAGGCCCTGGACTGCATCGTCCACCTGATCGACCATCGCGAGCGCGCCGTCGGCCGGGACGAGCTGATCGCCGCCGTCTGGGGCAAGGTCGATGTCAGCGACGGCGTACTGGGCCAGACGATCCTGGTCGCCCGGCGTGCGCTGGAGGACACGGGCAGGGAACAGCTGGTCATCCGCACGGTACTGCGCTTCGGCTACCAATGGGTGGCGCAGGTCGAAGCCGTCGTGACCAGCGCCGCGCCACCACTCGAAGTGCACGCAGCCACGCCCGCGCGGGCGATCGTCGCCGATTCCGCGCACAAGCGGACGCGGCGGCGCAGGCTCGGCGCCGCCCTGGTGGTCGTCGCGATCGCCGGCGCGCTGCTGGCCCTGGCGCTGATGAACCCGCGCAGGCCGGCGGCACCCGCCGCATCCGTCGATCGCGCCACACCCGCCGCCACCCTGGTGCTGCCGGTCGAAGTGGCCGGCGATGCGCGTTCGGCCTGGATGCGCCTGGGACTCATGGACCTGGTCGCCGCGCGCCTGCGCGCAACGGGTCACCCGGTGGTTCCAAGCGACAACGTCGTCGCCCTGACCCGCGCCTACGCGCAGCCGACCACCAACCCCGCCCAACTCACGGCGCTGGCTGACGCCGCTGCCGCCCGGGTGGTGATTGCGGCCCGCGCCGAGCCGCTGGGCGCAGGCTGGCGCGTGTCGCTGCGCAGCCTGCGCGGTGCCGACCCACCGCTGGCGGTGCATGGCGACGATGGCAGCGCGCTCGTCGCCGCGCGCACGGCCGCCGACCGACTGGCCATGGCACTCGGCTTCGCCGGCAGCTCCGGATTGACCGCGCCGCCGCCCGCGGACATCGACGCCTTGACGCAACAGGTGGAAGCAGCCCTGCTGGAAGAGCGAACCGACGTGGCGATCACCCTGCTCGACCAGGCACCTGCGGCCCTGCGCGACCAACCACAGGCCCGCTTCCAGCGTGCCCGCGCCGAGTTCCAGCGCGGCCGCTTCGACACGGCCGCAGCCCTCATCGGGCAGGTGCTGGCCGAGGTGTCGGCCGAAGCCGATCCCGTGCTGCGCGCCCGCGCGCTCAACGCGCGTGCCGGCATCGCGCTGCAACGCCAACACCCGGCTCCGGCCATGCCGGATCTCGATCGCGCCATCGAACTGCTGCGCGATACGCAGGCATGGAGTGCACTCGGCACGGCCTACAGCAACCGTGCCGCCGCCCATGGCCAGCAACGCGACTTCGGCGCAGCGCAGGCCGACCTGGCCCAGGCGCGCATCGCACTGGCCACCGCCGGCGATGCGCTCGGGCTGGCCGTGGTCGATCTCAATGCGGGCACCAGCGCGCTCAACCGGGATCGCTACGCGGAGGCCGAACCCATCCTTGCCAGCGTTGCCGAACGCTTCGCCGGATTCCACGCCTGGGCAGCCGAGCTCAACGCCCGCGGCAACCTCGCGCTGGCCAGGCTCGGCCGACTCGATCCCCCGGCGGCCCTCACGGAAGCGCCGCGCCTGCGCGAACTCGCGACCCTCGTGCCCGACCCGGAGCGGCGTCGCGCCGCGCAGCTGATCGTGGTGCAGGTACTACGGGCCAATGGCCAACTGCATGCGGCCTCGGCCCTGCTCGAGGCGGTTCGCCAGCAAGCGCAAGGCGCGCACGATGCCGATGCGCTCAGTCGCATTGCCGCGCTCGACAGCCAGGCGGCCATCGAATCCGGCCGCTGGCTGCGGGCCGAGCAGGCGGCGGCCAGCGTCCTGGCCAGACCGCCGCATCCCTACGACTCACGCGAGGTGGCGCGCGCCTGGCATACGCTGGTGCGCGCGCGCATCGGCCGCAGCGACCTCGCCGCGGCGGCCACGACACTGGATCGGGCGCAGGCCTGGGCGCAAGCGGATGGCGGCACGGCGGCCCGCGTGCTGGTTGGCCTGGCAGGGGCGGAACTGGCCGCGGCGCAAGGGGAGGTCCCCGCGGCCCGCGCCGCCTTCGAAGGGGCGCTGGAATGGGCCGAGGAAGGGCACGCGCCACCCGATCTGCTGGCCGCCAGCGCGGCCTACGTGCACTGGCTGCTCGGCATGGGCGACCTTGCACGTGCCAGCGTCGTCGCCGAAGGCCTGGCCACCTGGACCGAACGCGACTACGACGCGGCCGTGGTCCAGCTCGACGTCCTGCAGGCGCTGGGTCGAAAGCCGACCCGACCCGCGTTTCTCGACCGCGTACGCGAGCTGGCCGGGGAGCGGCAAACGCCGCCGGACCTCGCTCGCGGTCCTGAGTAACCGCAATTTGATCAAGGTATTGCATTGCACCTGATGCCGCGCTGATGCAACCATGACGACTCGCGCATGCGGCCCGGTGCGCGAGGCGCTAGCGTGATCGGCGCCCCGGGCACGCCGCACCACGACGGCCCGGGATCCTGCCACCACGGGAGCCCCCGATGAAACGCATCCTGCCGTCCGCCCTGCTGCTCGCGCTGGCCTTTTCCAGCGCCGCGGCCACCAATCCCGACCTCGGATTGGGTACCATCGCCAGTGATTACGTCTACGCCAACAGCTTCGAGCAGATTGCCCCGCTGTCGGACTACGACGACCTCACCGAAGGCTTCCTCGGCGCCTCGTTCCTGTACCGCGGCGTCAGCTACCACGACGTCAACGACATTGGTGGCGTGTTTCCGGACGGCAGCACCTTCACGCCCGACGATGTCGGCCGCGACTTCATCATCGAGGATGCCACGGACCTGTTCGTGGACTTTCCCACGTTCGGCAGCAGTCCCAACGTGCTCACCTTCGGCACCAGCCTGGTGCCGGGTCCGAACGTCACCATCGGTGCGCTGGTCCAGGCGAGCATGGACCTGGCCCAGCCGGCGAGCGCTGCCAGCCTGGAAGCCGCCTTCTATGAGAACGGCCCCTGGGGCGGCATCGTGCTGCATCTGGATGCCTTCCTCGATGGCGTCCAGGTGGCCACCGACAGTCTCACGCTGAGCAATCTCGGCGGCCGCGACAACGTGGCCACCCACACCTTCTCGATTTCCGGCGTGACATTCGACGCGTTGCGTTTCCACGCCACCTGGGACGACCAGCCGACCGCGCCGCGCGTGCTGATCGACAACCTGCGGCTCACGCCAGCGCCGTAAGCCGGCATTGAACGACTGCGGGCAGGCCATGGGCCCGCCCGCAGCGGCAGGCGTTCAGGAGCCGGACTTATGCTCGGGCTTGCCCTTGCGCGGGGTGGAAGCCATCTTCTCGAGCTCCTTCTCGTCCATCGACTCGTACATCGATTTCGATGCGCCCTTGAGTTCGCTCTTCTTCGTTTCACCGCGCTTGGCGGACAGCGCCGCGCCGGCAGCCTTCTGCTGCGCCCTGGATATCGCTGGCATGCTCGTGCCTCCTCTGGTGACGATGCCCACTTGCTTAACCCGCAGCGCCTGTACGCTGCCCAACTGCGCAGCCCACCCGATGCAGTGTGTTCGCGTGCGTTCACCCGGGTGTTCGCGTGCGAACACCTGTCGGGCAACGACGCGTGCGACGGCAGCCCGGAAAGCCGGTGGCAGGACGCGCGTGGATGCACGTACCTCACTGTTTCCACAACGTTTCATTATCTTGCAGAGCGTACGTGGCGAACCGCGAGGCGTGCTTGGCATGATCCCTGCTGTCACTGGCCATGGATATCGCCCGACCGGAACTCAAGCTCAGGAAGCGCCGCCGCCAGCTCGCCTTCGGCGCCGTCGCGTCAGTGCTCGTCGCCGCTGCCGGCATCGGCCTCGCGCGGCTCGGGCCGGCGCTGCCGGGCGTCGAACGCAGCAGCGTGCTGATCGACACCGTCAAGCGCGGGGAGCTGCTGCGCGAAGTGCGCGGACCCGGCACCCTGGTGCCGAAGGAAATCCGCTGGATCGCCGCCGAAACGGCGGCACGCGTCGAGCGCATCGTGGTCAAACCCGGCGCTGCCGTGGCGCCGGACACCGTGATCATGGAACTGGGCAACCCGGAGGTCGAGGCGCAGCTCCTCACCGCGCAAACCGCCGTCACGGCGGCGCAGTCCGATCTCGCGGCCAAGCGCACTGAACTGCAGTCCAAGCTGCTCGACGAAAAGTCCGCACTCGCCGGTGCCAATGCCGAATACGCGTCCTCACGCATGCAGGCCGAAGCGGAGAAGCCGCTGGCCGAGAAGGGCATCATCCCGGCCGTGCAGTACAAGCGGACCTTGATCACGCTGGAACAGCTCGAATCGCGCGTGGACATCGAAAAGCAGCGTGTCGCCGCGTTCAAACGCAACATGGCCGCGCAGCTGGCAGCCGAACAGGCGCGCCTGGATCAGCTCGTCAATACGCGAGAGCTGCGCCAGCGCCAGGTCGATGCACTGCACGTGCGCGCCGGCATCGCCGGCATCCTGCAGCAGGTGCCGGTGGAGGAAGGCCAGCAGGTCGCCGCCGGCGCGAACCTCGCGCGCGTGGCGCGGCCTGGCGACCTGATGGCGGAGCTGCGCATCGCCGAGACCCAGGCCAAGGACGTCGCGCTTGGACAGGCGGTGCGCGTGGATACGCGCAATGGCATCGTCGCCGGTCGCGTGCTGCGCGTGGATCCGGCCGTGCAGAACGGCAGCGTGCAGGTCGATGTGGAACTCACCGGCGCGCTCCCGCCCGGCGCACGGCCGGACCTTTCCGTGGACGGCACCATCGAGATCCAGCGCCTGCCCGACGTGCTGCATGTCGGTCGCCCGGCCTTCGGCCAACCCGATTCGGAAGTGCGCCTGTTCCGCCTCGATGCGGACGGCGATACGGCAACCCGCGTGCCGGTGCGCCTGGGCAAGGCCTCGGTGAACCAGATCGAGATCTTGCAGGGCCTCGAAGCCGGCCAGCGCGTGATCCTGTCCGACACCAGCGCCCTGGACCAGTACGACCGCATCCGCCTGAAATGATGTCTCCGCGCCGGCGCTTGCCGGAACCCGCCCAGAACCATCCCTGCCCGGCAGTCCGACCATGAACGACGAAACGCTGATCCACCTGGACTCGATCAAGAAGGTGTTCCTGACCGACGAGGTCGAGACCCATGCGCTCGCCGACGTCCACCTGGACATCGGCCAGGGCGAGTATGTCTCCATCACCGGCCCGTCCGGCTGCGGCAAGTCCACCCTGCTCGCCATCCTCGGCCTGCTCGACACGCCGAGCGGCGGCACCTACCGCCTCAACGGCCGTGAGGTTGCGGATATCGATGCCGGTGAACGTGCGCACATCCGCAACCGGGAAATCGGCTTCGTCTTCCAGGCCTTCAACCTGATCGGCGACCTCACCGTGTTCGAAAACGTCGAACTGCCACTCACGTACCGTGATGGCGTGGGCAAGGCCGAGCGGCGCGAGCGCGCCATCGAGGCCCTGCAACGGGTCGGCATGGCGCATCGCGTGAAGCACTACCCCGCCCAGCTCTCGGGCGGCCAGCAGCAGCGCGTGGCGGTCGCCCGCGCGCTGGTCGGCGCGCCCTCGATCCTGCTCGCCGACGAGCCGACCGGCAACCTGGACTCCAGGAACGGCGAGGCGGTGATGGCCCTGCTCGACGAACTGCACAAGGCCGGCTCGACCATCTGCATGGTCACCCATGACCCGCGCTATGCGGGGTTTGCGCAGCGCAAGATCTTCATGTTCGACGGGCGCATCGTCGACGAGGAGACCATGCACCGCCTGCGCCACGAGGAAGGCGAACGCCTGATGCGGCGCACCGGGACCTGAGCCATGCACGCCGTGCTTGCCGATCTCCGCCTCGCCCTGCGCAACCTGCGTGCGCGCCCGGGCTTCACGCTCACGGCCGTGCTGACGCTGATGCTCGGCATCGGCGCGGTGGCCTCGATCTTCACCGTCTATGACGCGGTGATCCTCAAGCCGCTGCCCTTCGCCAACGCCGAACGCATCGTGCGCGTGCTGCGCAAGCAGCCGCCGGTGCAGTTCAGCCCGGTCTCGCCACCGGTGTTCCGCGAATGGGCCGAGCGCAGCGGGCAGGCCTTCGATGCCTTCGGCGGCTACGTGCCGCAGACGCTGAACCTGACCGGTGCCAGCGCGGCGGAACGGCTGACCGGCTATACGGTCACGCCCGGCTTCTGGGACGTGTTCGGCCAGCCGGTCGCACTCGGCCGCAGCTTCGGCGACACCGAGGAGAACGCGAACCAGCGCGTCGTCGTGCTCGGCGATGCCTTGTGGAAGAACCGCTTCGGCGGCGATGCGTCCATCCTCGGGCGCAACATCCATCTCAATGGCGAGGCCTGGCAGGTGATCGGCGTGGCGCAGCCGGGATTCGCCTATCCGGCCGACGCACAGCTGTGGACGCCGACCTTCCTGCCGGCCAACACGGCAGGCCGCGGCAGCAACTCGCTGGCGCCGGTGGCGCGCCTCGCGCCCGGCGTGAGCGTGGTGCAGGCGCGCGCCGTGATGCGCGGCATTACCGACTGGGAGGCCGCCACGTTCCCCGCCGAGAACGGCCAACTCAGCGCCCAGGTCGAGCGCCTCGGCGACCTGGTCGGCCGCAATCTGCGCGGATCGCTGTCGGTGCTGCTCGGCGCGGCGCTGCTGGTGCTGCTGATCGCCTGCGCCAACCTGGCCAGCCTGATGCTGACGCGCGGGCAGACCCGCACCCAGGAACTGGCCGTGCGCAGTGCGCTCGGCGCCGGCCGTGCGCGGCTGATGCGCGCCGTGCTGGCGGAGGCGCTGCTGCTGGCCGCCGCCGGCGCCCTGGCGGCACTCGCCTTCGCGCGCATTGCCGTGCCGGCGCTGCTCAGGCTCGCGCCCGAGCTTCTGCCTGGCTACAACACGCCGTCGCTGGACCTGCGCGTGGTGCTTGCGACGACCCTGATCGCCCTGCTGACCCTGCTGCTGTTCGGCCTCGTCCCAGCCTGGCGCGCGGCTCGCGCCGACCCCGCGCAGGCGCTGGCAGCGGGCTCACGCGGCCAGATCGGCGGCCGCGACCAGGCGCGCTCACGCAACGTGCTGGTCGCCGGCGAGATCGCGCTCGCCATGACCCTGCTCGCCGGAGCCGGACTCCTGATCGACAACCTGCGCCAGCTCTCGAAGGTCGATTCCGGTCTGGGCGACGTCACCCACGTGCTCACCGCGCGCTTCTCCCTGCCCGCGCCTGCCATGCAGCCGGGCGAGGATTTTCCTGCCTGGTATGCGCGCGTGAAGCCCGCGCTGGACCCGACCCTGGCGACGCTCCAGAGTCGGCTCGCGGCGCTGCCCGGCGTCACCTCGGTCGCCATCACCAACGCCCTGCCGGGATCCGGCGAGAGCGGCTGGAACGGCGGCTTCACCGTCGCCGGCCGCGAGGTTCCGAAAGACGCCATCGCCGAGTTCCGCTTCGCCAGTCCCGACACGTTGCGCACCTTCGGCATCACGCTCGAAGCCGGCCGGGCCTTCGACAGCCACGATGGCAGCCGCGCCCTATTTCCGAGCGAAATGCTGGTCAACCGCACCTTCGTCGAACGCTATCTCGGCGGCGGCGATGCGCTCGGCCAGCAGGTGTCGATCTACGACGATTCGCCAAAGACCATCATCGGCGTGATCGGCGACGTGCGCCAGTCGGGACTGGATCGGCCGGCCAATGCCGAAGCCTGGTTTCCGATCAGCACGGTGCCGGTCGGCGATCTGGCGCTGGCGCTCGAGGTGCAGGGCGACGCCCTCGCGTTCGCGCCGACCCTGCGCCGGGTCATGCAGGAAACCTTTCCCGACGTGCCGGTCTTCGCCGTGCGCACCATGGATGAGGTCACCGGCCAGACCACGCGCCTGCGCCGCTTCAACCTCGCGCTGATGGGCGCCTTCGCGGCGACCGCGCTGCTGCTGGCGATGATCGGCCTGTACGGGGTGATCGCCTGGATCGCGAGCCAGCGGCGGCGCGAGATCGGCGTGCGCCAGTCCTTTGGCGCCACGCGCGGCGACATCCACGCGCTGATGCTGAAGAGCGGCATGGGCATGATCGTTCCCGGCCTGGCCGCCGGCCTGGCCGGTGCAGCCGCGATCCGCCGCCTCCTGGACAGCCAGCTCTCCGCCGCCAGCCCGGCGGCCGACGCCGGGGTATTGGCCGCGGTCGTGGTGCTGCTGGCGCTGGTCGCGCTGGCCGCCTGCCTGATCCCGGCGTGGCGCGCCTCGCGCGTGTCGCCGATCGTGGCGCTGCGCGATGAATGAGCGCTCCCCAGCCGCAGCCGGTCATGTGCACCTGGCCGCGCGGCGGCGGATGCGCGTCGCCCCGCTCCTCCTTCATCAGTGGCGGCGCGTAGCCTCGAACTGCCCCACAACGCCACCGGGAGTCGCACCATGAACGCGTTGCAGGATCTCGGGTTTGCCACGCGCACGCTGCGCGCCCATCCGGGCACCGCGCTTTTCGCCACCCTCACGCTGGCCCTTGGCCTGGGCGCGGTGCTGGCGCTGCAGGCGGTGATCGATGCGGTGCTCCTGCGTGACCTGGCCTATCCCGATCCGGCGCGCATCGTGGTGCTCGGCGAGCTCGCCGCTGACGGCCACCGCATGGACCTGGGGTTTCCCAACTACGCCGATCTGGTCGCCGACGGCAGCTTCTCCGACGCCGGTTTCAGGGCCAGCGGCGAGGTGCCACTGGCCAGCGGCAAGCGCATCCGCCGCGCCACCGTGAGCTGGGTGGGCGGCGATTTCTTCCGCGTGCTCGCCAGCGCACCAGAGCGGGGCCGCACCTTCGGCGCCGACGAGCACCAGCCGGTCGCGGTGATCTCGCATGCGCTCTGGCAGTCGCTGCTCGAAGGACGCGCCGACGTGGTGGGACAGTCCGTCACCGTCGATGGTGAGCAGGCCACCATCATCGGCGTGATGCCCGAACACTTCGCCTACCCGCCCGGAACCGCTGCCTGGCTGCCGTTCCGCGAGGATCCGGGGAGTTCACGCACGGCGCACAACTGGTCGGGGCTGGCCCGGCTCGCGGGCGGCACCGGCCTTGGCCAGGCGCGGCTGGCCGCGGCGAACCTTGCCGGCCGGCTGGTTCGTGAACACGGCGAGGGCGTCGACCTGGTCGGCTTCGACGTGGTGCCGCTGGCCGAAGCGATCGCCGCCCCCGTGCGCAAGGCGCTGTTGCTGCTCGGTGCCGGCACGCTGTTCCTGCTGCTGATCGCGGTGACCAACGCGACCAACCTGCTGCTCGCACTGAACGGTTCGCGCTCGCGCGAGCTCGCAGTGCGCGCCGCGCTCGGTGCCAGCAGCGCGCGCCTCGCGCGCCAGGTATTCGCGGAGGCCGCCCTGATTGCGGCGGCGGCCGGCACGCTGGGTCTGGCCCTCGCCTGGGCGGCGCTGCGCGTGCTGGTGCATGGCCGCGGCGCAGGCTTGCCACGCGCGGGGGAAATCGGCCTCAGCCCCGGCACCGCGCTGGCCGCACTGGCACTCGTGGGCGGCATCGCCCTCGTCACGACGTTGGCAGTGCTCGCCTCGAACCGCCGTCGGGCCAGCATGGACGAGCTGCGCGAAAGCGGGCGCGGCCAGTCGGCCAGCCGCAGTCAACTGCGCCTGCGCGCAGGCCTGCTCGTCGGCCAGACCGCCCTCACCACGGTGCTGCTGGTCGGCGTCGGCCTGCTCGGCCGGAGCTTCCTGACCCTGCTTGCGGTGGACCCGGGTTTCAATGCCGACAGCGCGCTCAGCGTGCGGCTCGCGCAGGGCTTCTCGCGCGATCCCGCGATCGCGGCCGGCAATGCCCGCCGCTACCAGCGGTTGATGGACGACTTGCGCGCCATTCCGGGCGTCAGCGCGGTTGGCGGCGTCAATGCCCTGCCGCTGGCGGGCGGCAGCAATGGCGCCTTCTGGGATGGCAGTGTCGTCAACCTCGAGCATCCCCCAAGGCCCATCGGTTACGCCGAGTTCCGCGTGGCCAGTCCCGGCTATTTCGAGGCGAGCGGCATTCCGCTCCTGGCCGGGCGTGCATTCGATGATCGCGACGCCAGCGACGGCCTGCAGGTGGCGCTGATCAGCGCCGCGGCGGCCCGCGCCACCTGGGGCAGCGAGGATCCGCTCGGCAAGCGCATCCAGTACGGCAACATGGATGGCGACGCGCACGTCCTGACCATCGTCGGGGTGGTGGGCGACGTCGCCGAACATCGTCTGGACCGTCCACCCATGGGCACCGTGTACGTGGATCTGGCGCAGCGTCCGGTGGCCGCGGCCGATTTCAGCGTGGTGGTTCGCTCTGCCCTGCCACTTGCCACGCTGATGCCGTCCGTCCGCCAGCTGCTGGAGCGCGCGGCCGCCGACATCCCGCACGAGATCGCGCCGCTCGCCGAACTGCGCGCCGATGCACTGGCCGGGCGGCGCTTCAGCCTCGGCCTGCTGGGCGCCTTCGCCGGCGT
>JACDJA010000370.1_pt1 | contig 53688 bp, 41 predicted proteins | sample 7449241 | NCBI WGS metagenome assembly JACDJA01 (sample SAMN14253289, study PRJNA609438) | sludge metagenome | isolation source: initial anaerobic sludge | collected 2018-12-20 | reverse complement strand
ATTTGGCCATCTCAATGATACCAAGTAATCAATGCAGGCTTGCTCCGATTTAAACATTTCTTCAAATTCCATTTGGTCTGCCGGATATTTCATTTCGTAAAGATAAAACTTTACGGGAGATGATTAGATACCCCATTTAATAATATATCAAATTGTGTATTTTACTTATCCCCAAAATTTGTTGTTGATAATGATGCAAAATTTGGAAATAGCGATATAACTAATCTCCGGGAAGGAAAAATGGCTGCTAAGGATTATTCAAATAATCGTGATAATTATAAAAGCTTCAATGATTATGTTCCTGTTTTGTTAGACAAATTAAAATACCAAGTTGAAAATGAATAGTGCATTGCCGTCCATCACAAATCCAGCCATTCCTTAAACTCCTGTACCCGCTTCCGGGCAACAATGATTTCCTGATCTTCCAGACCATCAATCTTTAGCCTTAGTCGGCTGTTCGACCATGCGGTGATACTGCTGCAGGCTTCGAGACTTAACAAAAACCTGCGGTTGATGCGGAAATAATGGTTCGGATTGAGTATGGTTTCTAATTGGTCCAGTGCAAAATCAATGACATAGTTGCGCTTGTTGTGTGTAAAGAGATAGGTCGCCTTTTCGAGGCTGTAGAAAGCGGTGATTTCCTCCACTGGAATGGATTTAATCTTATCACCCACCCTGACCAGGAAACGCGATTTGTAGATAGGCGTTGGTTTTGCTGCCGAAATGGCCAGAATCTTTTCCAGCAGGAAACCAGGCGAAAATTGCTTTGCCTTTTCAATTGCTTTCAACAGACGTTCCTCCTCGATGGGCTTTAGCAAATAGTCAATGCCATTGGTATTGAAGGCTTCGATAGCATAATGATCCCAGGCAGTGGTAAAAATGATGGGGCAGCTTACTTTTACCTGCCGGTAGATTTCAAAACTCAGCCCATCGGCCAGTTGGATGTCGGAAAAGATGAGACCGGGTTCAGGATTTCCCAATAGAAAAGCCACCGTATCGCGCACCGATTCGAGGCGGGCAACCACCTCCATTTCAGGGGCGACTTTAGTTAAAAGACGCTCCAGGTGGTTGGCTGCGCGGGCTTCGTCTTCTATGATGAGTACTTTCATTTATTACAGGTTTTACTCCATCTTTGCGTGGGTATTTTCTTCCATCACTATTACCGGCACCCTCACCAGAAAATAGCTCCCGGTTGATGTCACTTCAATCTCCTTATCGGAGAAGAAAGCAAATTGCTGGGCGATATTTTTCAATCCGGTTTTCTTAGAATCATTGCCTATCGGTTTTGGTTTCACCGCGTTTTCAACTTCGATATATTGGCCATTTTGCCTGATGGAAATGGTCAATGGAAACTTTTCAGATACCTCGTTGTGCTTCACCGCGTTTTCAACAAGCAGTTGCAGGGTCATAGGCACGATATAGTCATTTATATTAGGATTCAGATCAATTTCCAGTTTAAGCTTATCCCCAAAACGGGTTTTAAGCAGAAAGGCATACAACTTAATAAATTCCAATTCTTCGATCAGGCTCACCAGCTCTTTGTCGCGGCTATCGAGTATATAGCGGAAAAGCTCGCTCATTTGCCGGATAAATTTAACGGCCTGTTCCTGGTCTTCATATACCAGATCGCTTAGTACATTGAAGCTATTGAACAAAAAGTGCGGGTTAATCTGATTACGCAATGATTCATATTTATACGACATCATTTCGGATTTGATGGCGGCTTCGTTGAGTACCGAACTTCGCCAGGCTCTGAAAAATCCTATAGCCGTGAATACCAGCGAGATAAATAGCGCGATCAGAAAGGTGTAAACAATGAATCCGGTAACATATTGCCAGGCTTCCGATGGTGGAAGACCATTAATCAGATAAATCATCAGCAACTGCACAGCCGCAAAAGCACTGACCGACCACACGAGCATTAATATAAACTGCGTAAAAGTGCGGGTAACCGGCTTTCGAATCCAGGGCAGGCGTTTATCAAGCGCATGAATAATCAGAACAGGGCCGATCCATTGAGTAATGCTTATGAATAACGACCAGATGAAACCCAGCAAAAAGGTTTGAGGACTGTGGTAAACCCTGCCGAAAAATACCAACAATATAATAAGCGCCAGCGATGAAATGCCCAGCAAAAACTGCCAGGGTTTGAGGAGTTTAGATGATAAAATAGAAATTTTCATGGCTCAGAAAGTTGAGTAAAGTTAAGAAATTTGTTTAACCATCCAGCCCTAAAATGTTGGGTCTGGATGGTTGATTACCTCATAAACTATTTGCATGATTCTACGATTCCGGCTGCCTGGTCTTTTCCCCAGTTGGGGTACAGTGGTGATTTTGGCTTATAGTTATCCCAGCTTTCTAACAACTGCCTGGCTTCATCGCAATAAACCTTTGTGTCCTTGCCATAGAATTGGGCGGAACCCATCTCATTCTGAAGGCTGATCAGTCTGGCTCGCGGATTGGCAGGGTCAATAGCCAAAGCTTTGGCCAGGGCTTGCCCGGAGAGCATTCCGTACTTTTGTCCGCGTTCCATCGGGTTCACCACCAATCGGGCAGAAAAAAACATAGCATGTAGCGCATGTACATCCGCTTCGTTGGGGGCAAGTTCAATCAGGCGGTTCATTGATTTTTCGGCAACATCCAGTATAGCATCTTTTTTAGCCGGATCAGCTTCAATAAAAGCCGCGATAATGTTGCAATGTGCATGGTAATACAATGGCAGCCATTGGGCTGTTTCAGCCTGAGCGATACGCTCAAACCGGTTACCAAGGGCACGAAAATCGTCGCCGGTTTTACAGTTGGCATAGCCGCCAAGGCTTTCGCCCATGGCCTGATAGTATTCGTTACTTTGTGAAAAACCGGTTATCGAAACCAGTGCGAAAATGAAGGTAAAAAAAATTGTTTTCATGGTTACTTGATTTAGAATTAATAGTTTTTGTTAATAGGTGATGCATTAAACTTTGGTTGCTGAGCCACTTGTGGTGAGCGCAGCCTACTGTATTTTATCCATTTGGTTTTGGTCTCCTCTTTTAGTGAAAGTGATAAAGCAGGCCAGGATGAAAAATCTGTCCGAGCCGGGAATAATGCTGGTACTGCGATAAATGCCCGATTCATCAGGTTCGCCTGAATACCTGCGCCCAAACTCCTGCTTAAAGCCCGGCACATTGTTTATCGCACCATAAAAAATGATGTTTGACCTGTATAGGAAACTCCAGCTTACGTCCAGCGTTTGATAGGCCAATGTGCGCTCACCATTGAATTCAGTGCTGTTGGGATTATTGTAAGGCCGGGGCGATGAGTATTTGTAGTTTAGCCCGGCATACGAGCGAATCTTGCCAAACCAGTGCTTATAAACTATTGCCAAATTGTGCTTGCTGGCGAAGGTTGGGATAGCCATTTTGGGATAATCCCGGTAGTTGCGTTTGGTGTCGAGATAGGTGGAGGAAATCCAGTAATCACCGTTTTTTATGCTTTTCTTATCGCGGATAAACAGGTCGAAGCCTCTGGCGTAACCACTTCCGCTGTTATTGTAGGTTTCCGGAAGGTAAAATTCACCATCCCCCTGCCTGGCCAGGTTGCGGTAATCTTTAAAATAAACTTCCGCCCGCAAGGTTCTCTCTTTTATCAATGACTGATAGCTCAGGATATAATGGTCGGCACGTTCAAAGTTTAATTTGTCGGTGTAAACCAGGTAATCATCCGAAGGATTCTGGAAAAACCATCCATAGGCTGCTGAAAACTGGCTGGTTTCGTTGAGTTTATAGGCCGCTGTGATGCGCGGTGAGAAATTAGTTCGTCCCAGGAAATCGGCATATTCAACTCGTGCACCAATTCGCGCTACAAATTTTGTGGAAGCATACATTTCGGCTTCGGCAAATCCGGCCAGAGTATTGTTGGTAAAGCCATTAATGAAGATGTTGGCTGGCGACTTGAATGTTTGTTCAGTAAGGCTGTTCATCCATTCGGCACCGGCCCTCAGCGTGATTTTACTTCCCAGTTCCTGGGATACCACTTGTTTCAGGTGAAACCCTCTCAGTTTTTTATCGAAGCGCGTGCTGTCGAAAGCAACCCTATCCACATCGTCCGTAAAACTTGCAGAAGTAGTTAAGATCCGATTGTCACCGATTTCTGTAATCCAGAATGTATTCACAAAGAGATTGCTGTTATCGAGGCCGTAATCCAGCATTTTATCCTGATCGAGCTCCAGTTGGCTGATGTTAAAGTTGCTCGCATCATAGCTGCTGTAAATTTTCAGCAGCCCCGATTTTCCGGTTTTTTGACGTATGCTTACCGCTGCCGAAGCCGATTCCGGGGCGTGGTTCCATTCGTAATTCTGTGGAGCTAAACTCATATAAGGTCCCAGGTTTTGATAGCCTAGGGTTGTGGTTACAGCGCCGGTTTTCCATAGTTTGGTTCCTGCGATATCAGGCCCAATGGAGAGCAACGAAAGGTCGAACTGATCGGCCACAGGCATATCGTTGGTGTTGAGCAGCAACACACTCGAAAGCGCCTGACCGTATTCCGCAGAGTAACCTCCTGTGCTGAAAATGTTTCCTTTGAACATAAAGGGGTTGAACCTGCCACGGGTGGAAGTATTGGGAGCAGCAGAATTGTAGGGTGTATATACCAGTGCACCGTCAATATAAGTTTTTGACTCATCACTATCGCCTCCTTTTACAAACAACCTGCCCGATTCACCAACGGTAGTTGTTCCCGGAAGGGTTTGCAAGGCGCCAAAAACATCGCCATTGGATCCGGCCGTGGTAATCATATCAAGCGAACTCAGGATATTGGCTCTATTTTTATCACCGGCCTCAAAGGTGCCTGCGATAATGGTAACGGCCTCCAGCTTGTTGAAGATTTCTTTCAGCTCAACATATAGGTTGATGGCGGTTCCGTTCAGCAATACTTCTTTGGCAAAAGGTTCATAACCAATATATTCAACCATCAGCGTATAACTTCCCGATTTTTGCGTTTTGAAACTGAATTTGCCGTTGACATCGCTCGAAGTACCATCGAAGCTGCCTTTCAGGTAAATATTTGCTCCGGGTAAGGGCTCGTCGCCCTTCGCTTGTATTTTGCCGCTAATGGTGGTTTGAGCCGAAAGCTGAGCCGTTGCAAAAAATAAAAGATAAAGTATAAAGTATTTCATGGTCTCCCGTGTTAATGATGCAAAGATGATATGGGAAGAGCCGTTTTAAAATTTTTTGGCGATGAACTGCCGGATAAGGAGGATGGAGTAATGGATGTGCAGTTGGCTATGTGCATTAAGTGCAGGGCAAATAGTAGAATGCCTGCGGCAGGGAGCTAAGTCCAGGAGTTTTATTAAATAAAATGTTTAGCGATCTGTTTAGCGCAGGCACCTATTGCCGAAATTATTTTACAGCAAGCGATTTTGTCATAGGCGTTTTCTCAGCAGGTATCTTCTAACTGGATATATTTTTTATTGGTGTTTTTAATATAGGACTATACTTTACCGGCACATTTATCAATAGCTGAAAAAAAAGAGGTCCCAAAATAGTTGCAACCTCAAACGAGAAATCGGTAAGCTAATTTACGTGAGGATTTGCTTTTGAAAAAAGGAAATTATAACGACTTATAATCAACTAGGCTCAAGGAATATGGCAAAAGTTCAAAAACACCTTGCAGCATTTCGAATTGTTCGCCTCTCCGGCAGCCGCCGGACGGGGGCGATAATTTGTTACTTCTTTACACAAAGGGATAAAGCTGTTGACTTATGTCCCTGGTGTTAGCCGGGGGCAAATTTGAATAACCTCCGATCACGAATGCGTAGCTAAGAGTGAATCGGGGGGCTGAAGTCGGTACTTCAGGTCCCAGGCGCAAGCCTGGGGCCAACTTTAATATTTGGAACTGAAGCTAAACCTTAAACAGCAGACCCTACTTATATAAAAACACCCCCTTTAAGACCATTATTTCTAATGGATTTTAACGATTGGGCACATATATAAAATAATTTAAAGTTTGTTAAAGGGTTGCCCTAAAGCAACCCTTTAACAAACAGCCTCAAATATTAGTTAATATCCAGGATTTTGTTGAGCTTCTATTGCAGGATTGGCATCAATCTCATCTTGTGGTATAGGCAGAATAGTTTTATAGAATGTTCTGTCTATAATTTTCTCACGATGCGTAATTACAATTGCCGGCTCAATAAAATCGTCGTTAAACTCAATACTCCGTCCAAGACGCAACATATCCCAATAACGATTGCCCTCGGTAAAAAGCTCTTTGCTCTTTTCATCGATAATCATATCCAGATCCACTGTACTTGCAGTAGCAGGATCGAGAGCGGGAGCCCTATGGCGAATGTTGTTCAGGTAGTTTGCAGCATCAGTTTTATTGGGAGCAGACTGTCTTAAGGCAGCTTCTGCAGCAATTAAATAAACTTCGGAAAGTCTTATAACCTTCACATTTGTAGCTGCTGCAATTCCACCTTTATCACCCTTCATATCGTGACCGCCAACATATTTCATGCAAGAGCCAAATCTCTCATTACTTGTTTCGTCATAATCCATGATTGCCCAGCGAATATCGGTTGGGTCCTGATTAAGCCTTTCAAGATAATAGTCACTGGCCATGAACCATCCGCTTGCTCCGGTAACTTTACCTAAACGGAGTAAATAATAGCCAAGAGAACCTGACCCCAGGTTTCCTTCATTTTCATACATGGCAAGTTCAAAAATTGACTCAGTACCAAATTCACTTGCCCATGAATCTTCCCATTCGGCATTTGAGTATAATGAGTACACTCCATCATTAATAATTGTTTCGGCAGCAGTAAGAGCTGCGCTGAAATTATCCATATGAAGATAAACACGTGCCTGAATAGCCAGATTTGCATAATAGTTAAGATATCCTTTCAACCTGGCTTTAGACATCAGCGGTGCACCTGTATTAAGATCGGCAACAATTTGATTGTACACGGCCTCTACAGTTGCTCTTGTTGGCTGGGCCGAAGCATCTAAAACTTCAAGCTCCAGGGGAACACCCAGAGCTGTTTTATCCATATTGTAAGGCTTGCCGTAAAGACGTACCAAGTCGAAATAGAATAAAGCTCTTGCAGTTAATGCTTGCCCTTTATATTCCGAAAGCGCTGTTGTTCCATTACCTGCAGCCTCCATTTTTTCAATGTTTTCTAACAAGTTATTCGCCTGGAGAACACATGAATATAGGTGTGACCAATAGCCACCATAGTTCCCTGAGGTTTGTGAATGATTAAATTGATATAAACCATCCAAACCTCTGCCGGCCGCTCTGATTGCGAAATCGCCACCTTTGGCATCGCCATATATTACAAAATTCCGCCCGTAGTAATTATAGGAAGTCATGCTTCTCATAATACCATTTATCGCAACCTTTGCATCGTTTACGGTTAGTATAGATGTGGCTGAATCGGCGGAGTTACTAGGCTTCACATCCAGGAAATCATCACAGGACGAAAGCAACACAACGGCTATAAATGCAAATATTATTTTAATTTTTTTCATTGTAGCATCTGTTTAAAACTTAGAAACTTAATTCAACACCGAAAGTGTATGTCTTTCCTATAGGAACTTCCCATCCTTTAGAACCATATTCGTTCACTTCAGGATCGTAAGTATCGTGCTTAGCCCACGTCCAAAGGTTCATACCTGTAAAATAGACTCTGGCATTTGAAATACTTACTGCGTTAGCGTATTTTTTAGGAATAGAGTAACCAATGTTAATGGTTTTCAATCTTACATAATCGGCATCATGCATATGTCTGCTGCTTCTTTGATTAACATCTTCCATGTCTATTGCGACACGCTGCGGGAGCTTCGCATCTTTATTCTCCGGAGTCCATCTGTTTTCGTATTCCTCTTTTGACATTATCCTTTCCCAATAGTAACCATCATCGGCAACGTCTTTTGAAACTGCGTCGTAGGTATAACCTCCAATTTTGTAAATAAAATTAAGCGCAACCGAAAAATCTTTCCATTCCAGATTAGTATTTATACCACCAAACAGAGAAGGATGAACATCTCCCAGAATAATTTCATCTGCTTTAGAATAATCATAAGTTGCAGGGCGCCCTTTTACAGTAAGGTCGGAAGTTTCATTATTGTTGAGAAACCATAGGTTTTTACCGGACTCTCTCTCAACTCCTGCCCACTCTAAGCCATAAATTGCCAGAGTAGATTCACCCTCTCTGTAAATGAACCTTGTTCTGTTATCTCCGCCGGTTGGTTCATACCAGATAATATCTTGCCCGGCATAAAGTTTAGTGACGGTAGAGTTCACATGAGAAGCAGTTATACCTGCACTCCATGTAAGATTGCCTTTTCTGATAATATCTCCAAAAAGTTCTATCTCTATACCCTTATTGTTTATTTCACCAACATTCCTGAGAGTAGAATAGAAACCGGTAACCCTTGAAATTGGGACATCCTGTAAAAGATCTTTTGAATCTCTGTTAAATACCTCTACAGTACCTGTGATTCTCTGATCCATTAAACCGAACTCCAATGCCAGATTGGTTGTATAGTTTGTTTCCCAACTAAGATTTGCATCGGCAACAGTACTTATTGAACCTCCCGGAAGACTCATATACTTGTCTCTATAGGTCGAAAGAGAACGCCATCCATAATTAGAGGTAGGCAGAGTACCATTCACTCCATAGGATGCTCTTATTCTTAAACTGCTTATAAAATCTACATCAGACATAAAGTTCTCCTTGTCTATTCTCCATGATCCGGCAACAGACCAAAAGTTACCCCAACGGGTATCAGGAGCCAATTTTGAAGAACCGTCACGACGGAAAGAGGCTGAAACATAATATTTATCGTCGAAGTTATACTCTGTGCGTGAAAGCAGAGACAACATAGTATTTCCCCAGTAATAGGCATTGGCGTCCAATACCCCTGCGGTGCTCACTGTATGCAGAGCAGTGGTTGGTAAATCAGTTCCTTCCGAACGTAAGTAGTCAGTTTTATTCTTTTCTGCCTCCCAACCCACGAGAACCCCTACGTTATGTTTATCTACAAATCTTTTGTTGAAATTAAGAGTAGAGGAAGAGACCAGTTTATACGATTCTGTGCTGGTTTCAATGATTCGGCCATTTGAGCTAGACCCACTGTAGTGTACGGGACTGTAATACAGATGGTCCCTAACATGTGAATTATCGTAAGATACTATAGATTTAAATAAAAGTTGGGGCAACAGCTTAATTGTCATAGCTTCACTTGCCGAAATTCTTAGTGTTTTTGAGGAGTTATCCCATTCATTGTCATAAAAAAGAGGATTATAGGCGTAACTGCCATACCTTGCCGTATATGGTTCACCTGTCTGGTAATCTGTTGGCCAATACATTCCCCACAACAGGTTTCTTGATTGAAGGAATGGGTTACCACCCAGATTACGAGTATCGTTAAAACCAACTTTATCACTGCGTGCAATATTAATATTGGTAGTGAATTCAGTAATCTTACCAACTTTTTGAGTAAGATTTACTCTACCGGTAACCCTTTCAAAATCGTTAGTTCTAATGCGCCCATTCTCATTTGTGTATGTAATAGAGGTGTAATAATTAGAGGTCTCGGTAGCACCACTAACAGAGATGTCATAGGTCTGATATACTGCCGTTCTGAAAAGCGCATCTTCCCAGTCATAATAACTCCCGGCTCTGTCGCCTCCAACAGTCAGAGAATTAGCGGTGTGGTCGGGAGCAGAAAATGTGTATCCGTGTTTATTGAAACGTTTGTTCAATTGGGCCAAAGCACGTTCACTGGATTCTTGTTGAGTCCTGCCTTCGTAATAAAGACCTGCGTTTAGGAAGCTCTCGTAATACATCTCAATTTGTTGATCTGTATTAGCAGGATCCCAGTTATTGTAAGCCCAGTCAGGAGTAATCCCTACAGAGGAATTAAAGTTTACAACAGGTTTTCCTGATTTTCCTCTCTTAGTAGTTATTAGAATAACCCCATTGGCTGCTCTTGAACCGTAAAGAGCCGATGCCGCAGCATCTTTCAACACAGTAATAGCTTCTATATCATTAGGACTAATGGAGTTCATCGCATTGTTCGAAGTATAGATATAGTCACTCATCTGCCCGGTATTACCGGATACAACCGGAACCCCGTCAATTACATAAAGAGGTTCATTGGAAGCACTCATTGATCCAATACCGCGAAGTCTTATTGAAGAGGTAGAACCTGGTTGCCCCGATAGTGTTGTAATTTGTAAACCGGCAACCCTTCCGTTAAGCGCATTTTCGAATGATACACTCGGAACATCCTTTAGAGCATCGTTCTTTACAACGGTTGCTGCTCCTGTAAAAGTTCCTTTTGTAGATGTACCGTAAGCTACAACCATTACCTCATCCAGGCTGGTAAGACCGGGCTCCATTACAACGTTTATCACGGCTCTTGAACCTACAGGAATTTCCTGAGTGGTAAACCCGACATAAGAAAAAATGAGTACCGCATCGGGTGATAGTTTTTCAAAGGTAAATTTACCATCCAAATCCGTTACGGTTCCTACGCCTCTAAGCCCTTTTATCAAAATGGTTGCAGAGGGAATGGGAGAGCCATCTTCGGAAGAAGTTACTGTGCCTGTAACTCTCATCTGTGCCATAATAATGTTGCCAAGCAACAAGACCAGGACAATCAAGATAGATTTCTTCATAGACTAGTTTTTTTAATTAAAAATAGGATTATGACTAAGTCGGCGTCGAATTTATAATAAAAAAAACCTAAAACAAAAAAAGTCTATAAATTTTCCATAAAATTCCTAATCAAAAAGCCTGATTAGGAAAATACAATTTTTTAGATTTGCCTGGATATAGAATCTCAGTTTCCTGATGATTTTATGGCTGCCTTTTAATTATTCACAGGTAGGGAGCCAGAAAAAATCAAAGGTACCGGTCACAGCAGAAAGTGAAATAGTCGAAGCCCTAAAGAAAGGACAAAGCCACACAGAGTAAGATGGTTGAAAATTAAATTTTTGTAACTCCAATACCCGGCTTATCGAATAGAGTGATCTTGCCGTTCACAATTTTCATCCCTTCGAACAGATCATTAGAGATCAATAAATTTCCGTCAAGATCGGCCCATTCGGCCTCGGGAGCAAGCTGAGCTGCTGCCGATATAGCGCATGAAGTTTCTGTCATACAGCCTATCATAACTTTCATATGAAGAGCCTTTGCAAGGGAGATCATCTCACGTGCTTCTCTCATGCCTGTGCATTTCATAAGCTTAATATTTATTCCATGATAAGCTCCCTTAAGATGTTGGACATCCGTTAAACGCTGGCATGCTTCATCGGCAATAACAGGAAGCGGGCTTCTCTCGGAAAGCCAGGCAGTCTCGTCCAGTTGATATTTAGACATAGGTTGCTCTATCATATTAACGTTTCTTTCGTTGAGCCAGTGAATCATATCCAAAGCATAATGTTTATCTTTCCAACCCTGGTTTGCATCTATACATATCATGGTATCCGTCACCGAGCGTATAGTGTTTATCATCATCTTATCTGTAGCTTCGTCTCTTCCCAGTTTAACCTTAATAACATTGTAAGGAGAGGCTTCTTTGGTTTTAAGACGAACAACTTCTTCAGTATCTAATCCAATAGTAAATGAGGTGTCGGGAGCGGTTTCCGGATTAAAGCCCCATATCTTCCACCAGGGCTGTCCTATAATCTTGCCTGCAAGATCGTGCAAAGCAATATCTACAGCAGCTTTTGCAGCAGTATTGTTAATTGCCAAAGAATCTACATAAGCCAAAATATCCTGAATTCGGAAGGGAGAATCGAACTGGGAAAGATCTACCTTTTTCAAAAACTCCATTACAGATGGCTGGTTCTCTCCCAGATAGGGAGGCATGGCAGCCTCGCCGTAACCTGTATAGCCATCCCAGGTTATCTCTGTCAATACTATAGGAGTTGTGGTACGTGTGAAGTTAGCTATTGTAAAGGGGTGTGTAAGTTGAGCATCAAAAGGGAGCCATTTTAGTGTTAAATTTTTGCTGCTCACTTTTTTTACTACAGTTTTTGCAGAGCGAGCAAAAATATCGGCAGGATTAATAAATGCAGCAGCTGCTGTTAGCAAACCTGCCGAATTAATGAAATTCCTTCTTGTTGTAATTTTAGCCATTTCTGTTTAATTAATCATTTTACAAAATACCACAGGCGAGCTTTGATTGAAACTCTATTGGGGTCTTTATCTATTTGGTTAAGGTCTTTTGAAAGCAAAACTATTCAAAACTAAGTTTCAAATGAACATATTTAATCCTCTCCCTATTGTAAGTATAGGTTAAATGTATGGTTCCATCATCAGCCTGTATAATTGCAGGATAGCTAAACTCGCCTTCCGGCTGATCCTCGAGAACTATTATCTCTTCCCATTTTTTACCATCTTCAGAGAAAAGAAGGGAAAGTTTATTTCGTCCCTCTTCAACCGGGTTGCATATTAAAAGATGCTTCCCGTTATCTAATGTTACAGCGTCGAGTCCCGAATTATTATTGAGAAGCAAGGTGGCTTGAACGGGCGACCACGTTTTTCCGTTGTCGTCCGACCAGGTTTCAACGATTCTTTTTTCTTTCGATCGGCAAAGCATCTGAATTCGTCCCTTTTTATGAAAAAGAATGGTGGGTTGGATGGCATTAAAACCGTTGTTGTTAATTGTTGTCTTTTCCCAATTATCAAGATTCTGGTCGGATGTTTCCACGTAAACAGCCCAGGATTCCCTGGTTTCATAACTGGTAGGATATAAGATGGTGCCATCCTGCAATCGCCCCGGCTTATTCTTTATTGGTCCTAAAAGATTATTGGGAATAGCAGTCGCTGCCGACCAGGTTTTGCCGTTATCTTTCGAAATTTTATATTGGCCCCACCATTCACGAGGGTTTGGTCCAACTTTATAGTACAAAACAACATCGCCGTTATCTTTTTTAAAGAGAACCGGATTCCAGCATGGGTAGCGAAGTGTATCATTTATTATCCCATCTGCAACCCTTACAGGAGTACTCCACTGTTCATCTGTTTTGTGAGATGCATAAATACAGACATCGGGATTTCTTTCTTCGGTGCCTCCAAACCATGCTGACAAAAGACCCTCTCCGGTTTCAACAATTGTTGAAGCATGGCACTCGGGGAAGGGTGCATCTTCATAAATAAACTCGGAAATAATAAGCCGGGAAGTTATCTCTTCAGAAGACCTTTTACCTCTGCATGATGTAAAAAGCATTATGGCTATTGCCAAAAACAAAATAATGATGTGACCAGATACTTTATTCATGATTTTTATCTACTAACATTTGTTGACTATTCCCGATACAATTCTAACCCGATTAAATTGAAATTTTATCGGAAATCTCTCCGGTATTCCGAAGGTGTTTTATTCATAATAACTTTAAAATAGTAATTGAAATTTGCGAGGTTATTGTAGCCGCATTCATAGCAAATATGGGTAACAGGTTTATCTGTTTCGGCAAGTAATTTGGATGCAATTCCAATTCTTACATTTTTTACATACTCCATAAAAGTTTGGTTAGTTTTCTTTTTGAAATACCGGCAAAACGAACTGGGTTCCATATAGACAAGTTGTGCTGCATCTGTCAAATTTATTCCTTCCTGTACATTTTGAAAAACGTATTCATAAATCTTGTCAATCTGCTCCCGATCTTTGGCATACGAATTGGGCATGGCAGAAGGCAGGGCCAAATACTCCCGGTCGTCAATTTTCAATAACATGCTAAAGACTTTCAACAACTGAATGTACCTTTCCAAACCTTTCAAATCAACCATGTAATTTAAGGTGGCTGCTACTTTTGCTGTTTTGGGACCCTTAAAGAGAATGCCGCTTTTTGATTGTTTCAGTAATTGAACCACCTCTTCCAATTCGGGGATATTGAAAAAATCGGAGCTGATAATATTTTCATAAAAATGGGTAACCACACATTCAGGTTCAGGTTCGGTATCCGTTTCCGCCGCAAAAACCTCCCAGCAATGTGAAATATTTGGTCCCAACAGAACCAAATCGCCAGCACTATAACTCGAAATATGATTCCCCACTATTCTTCTGCCCGAACCGGCAGTAATTAAGTTCAGCTCGAAGTTTTTATGTGAATGGATTTTAATTGAACAGGGATCCATTTTAAGCCTTCGGGTAATGAAGGAGTGTTTGTTTGGAACAAATATTTTTTCGTAAATGAATTCCACCCTAAATATTTTTAACCGTTTCGGAAAAATACAACGCAAACATGTTGAATTGCAGTCAAAATTCAATGTAAATATAACAATATTTAAGAAGCAATTCGCCACAAATAGCCATTACTTTGGGTAAATGATTGAAAATATGTGTAACCCGACTGAAGTAGGAAACAAAATCAACACAAAAAAGATGAATACAACATTACGAGGAATTATCCCCCCTGTTGTAACCCCGTTAAAAAGTGAAAGTGTGATCGATGAGCAGGGACTGGAGAGGCTAATTGAATATTTAATTGGCGGCGGCGTACACGGGCTGTTTCTACTGGGAACTACCGGTGAGGCAACGAGTTTAAGTTACGGCTTGCGAAGGGATTTTATTGACAAGGCGTGTGCCATCATCAACAAAAGAATACCTACGGTGGTGGGCATTACGGACACCTGCGTGAGCGGATCGCTTGAAATAGCAAAAGTTTCGAAAAATGCAGGTGCGGATGCTTTGGTAATCTCCACACCCTATTATTTACCAATGACACAGGGTGAGTTTGTTAGTTATCTTAAACATTTAGCTCCAAAATTGCCTTTACCATTCTTGTTGTATAATATGCCAGGCTGCACCAAGATGCACATCTCGGTTGAAACGGTTAAAAAGGCCAAAGAACTGGGGGCGATTGGAATTAAAGACAGCTCGGGGAACCTGGAATATTTATACAAGTTAATTGACGAATTTAAAGACTCCCCAAATTTTTCCATTCTCTGCGGAACTGAATTGTTTATTCCTGAAACCATAATGTTTGGAGCAAACGGCGCTGTCCCCGGTGGCGCAAACCTCTTCCCGGGGTTATTTGTGGAATTGTATGAAGCGGCCCTGGCCAAAGATTTAGACACTATTTCAAGGCTTCGGGAAATTGTCATTCAAATTGAGAAAAAAATATATAATATTGGTGCGGAAAATTCAAAATACATAAAAACGATAAAATGTGCACTGTCGGCTATGGGAATTTGTACCGGCTATGTGGCGAAACCCTTTTGGCGTTTTGGCCAAAATAGGTGCAGACAAATGGAGGAGAACATCAAAGAGCTGAACACAGCTTTTCCCGAAATAGAGGGCGCATTAAACAGACTAAAAACATTAGTTTAACATGAAACTGCCGCTTATCGATCTTATCGTATTCTTAGTTATTGTCCTTGGCAATGTAGTGTTTGGAGCGAGTTTCTACTTTAAAAACAAAACGTCAACTCAGTTTACATCGGGCGGAGGAATGTTGCCATCGTGGGTGGTGGGTATGTCGATCTTTGCCACTTTCGTGAGCAGCATCAGTTTTTTGGCACTCCCCGGAAAAGCTTATATGAGCAACTGGAACGCGCTGGTTTTCAGCTTTGCCATCCCAATTGCCGCTATTCTTGCCGTAAAATTCTTTGTCCCCTTGTATCGCAGCCTGGGCAGCATTTCGGCCTATAACTATCTGGAAGTACGATTTGGTGCATGGGCGCGTATGTATGCCTCTATTTGCTACATCTTAACGCAATTGATGCGCACCGGTGCCATCCTTTTATTGCTTGCGTTACCATTAAACGCCCTGTTTGACTGGAACATCAAAACCATAATAATTTTCACCGGAATTGCTGTAACTGCCTATTCAATGCTGGGAGGAATCCAGGCGGTGGTTTGGACAGATGCCATTCAGGGAATTGTTTTGATTGTTGGTGCCATTGTTTGTGCAATTATCCTCACTTTTTCGATGCCCGAGGGGCCGGCGCAGATTTTTGAGATTGCCGCTGCAAACAATAAATTCAGCCTGGGAAGTTTTGGCACCAGCGTTTCAGAATCCACTTTTTGGGTCGTACTGATTTACGGGCTGTTTATCAATTTACAGAATTATGGCATCGACCAAAATTTTGTACAGCGCTACATGACTACCAGCACCGATAAAAAGGCCAAATCGTCGGCCCTGTTTGGTGCATTATTGTATGTGCCCGTTTCGTTGATTTTCTTTTACATCGGAACGGCTTTGTTTTCTTACTATACCGCACAACCCGATTTATTGCCTGCAGAGCTTAAAATGGCAGGAACGGGCGACAAGGTATTCCCCTATTTTATTGTAACCGGATTGCCACGCGGAATTACCGGTTTGCTGATTGCCGCCATTTTCGCTGCAGGGATGAGCACGGTTTCCACCAGCGTCAACAGTACTGCCACCATCGTTTTGTCAGATTATTATCAACGTTATTTCAATAAAAATGCAAGCGGAAAATCGGAAATGAATGTACTGTACATCTCCTCGGTAATATTTGGAGCGCTCGGGGTTATTGTCTCCCTTTCTTTGGTAGGCGTTGAAAGCGTTTTGGATGCCTGGTGGGCGTTGGCCTCTATTTTCAGTGGCGGAATGCTTGGCCTTTTCCTGCTGGCTTTCTTATCGAAAAAGGTTAGAAACGTCGATGCTGCAGTAGGGGTAATTGTTGGAGTACTTGTTATTATCTGGATGAGTTTGTCGCCGCTCTATTTTAATGAAGGGAAATTGCTTACCTTTAAAAGCCCGTTCCATAGCAACCTCACCATCGTAATTGGAACCATGGTGATTTTCCTGATCGGATTCATAATGATGAAAATATTTCAGAAAAAAAGAATAAATTAAAAGCCATGAAAAGAAGATCTCTCCACCGATTTAAAACTTCTGTTAACCTTATTTTAAGCCTGCTTTTTGTAATGAGCACAACCGGCAACCCAATTTTCGGCAGTTCAAAAAACAGTGGACAACCACCTGTTGAAAAGATAACCAATGCTGAAAAGCTGGGGTTTCCCAAGGGAAAAATCATTCTTTTGCTGCATAGCGATGATGCAGGAATGTGCGAAGAAGCCAACCTTGCAGTTCAGACCTATTCATTAAAAAACCAGGTTCAGTCGGCAGCCGTGATGATGCCCTGTCCGTTTGCCGTGGAAATGGTGGAATGGGCAATAAAGCATCCTAAAGCAGATATTGGAGTGCACCTGACCCTCACCAGCGAATGGAAAAATTACCGCTGGGGACCGGTTGCTGATGCAGAAAAAGTGCCGGGCTTAATTGATCCCGAAGGAAAACTTTGGCACAATGTGCCGGAAGTGGTGATGAACGCCACAGCAAAAGAGGTGGAAACAGAAATCCGTGCACAAATCGATAAAATGATCAGTCTGGGCTACAGACCATCGCATATTGATACGCACATGGGAACCTTATACGGCTCGCCCGACTACGTTAAAGTCTTTCTAAAAACTGCCGAAGATTATAACATCCCGGCCAATGCCATCGATGTTTCGGACCCCGATGTTCTGACGTTTTACAGAAACGTCGGATATCCTATCACCGATGAAGTAGTTGGGATGTTAGAGAAATACAGGCTGCCCAAGCTGGATAATTTTGGCAGCGTGCCAAAGGGAGAAACCTACCAGGAAAAGAAGGAAAGCTTCTTTAAATTGGTAAAATCACTCAAACCCGGTTTGACAGAGATCATTTTTCATCCCTCAATAGAAACCGACAATCTGAAAAGTATTACAAACTCCTGGCAGCAGCGGGTATGGGAGGCCGAATTGTTTTCCGACCCCGAAGTATGGGAATTCTTCAAGAGCAATGATATTGAGATAACCACATGGACGGAGATAATGGAGAGATTCAATTAGCATGCACTCTATATTTTCGCAGGGTTTACAACCAGATATTTAATTGATTTTTCGGTTTCGGAGGTGCGCGACGAATAGCTTATGTGAAGCAACCCATCGCGGGATTGAAGCAGGCTGGGATAGGAATAGCTTCCTCCATCCTGCTTGAGACCATTTTCCAAATACTCTTTCCATTTCCAGGTTTCCCCCTCATCATCCGAAAGCATAAGCACTAAACGGTAGCGGCCATCTTCGATATCATTCCCCACAAATGCCCAACGGCCATCTTGTAAAACCAGAAGTTCAACGCTGGCGGTGTTTGGAATCTCTGTTTTTATGGAATAACTCCAGCTTTCGCCCTTATCTTTCGAAATACTTTTATGAACACGCGGCGGGGCATCGCCGCTATCGCGCATAAGAGCCACAATATCACCATTCTTTTTTAACGCCAGCGCCGGCTGTATCGGGCCACGCCCCACAATAGGTTTTGAGGGACGCCAGGTTTCACCGTCGTCATCCGAAATGGCGCAAAGGGAAAGATTATATCCATCGGAATAAAGCGGAAGGATGATGCGGCCCCCTTCCAGAATCAGAGGCTTTATACGGGTCATCCAGCCAATGCTCCGGTTCACCTTGTTTTTGCCGGCTTCAGCAATCATATCGTCATAGCGGGGCGCATAGCCGGCCCAGCCGTGGTTCAATTTCGGCATTTCGTTGAATTTCTGTTCAATTTCTCTTTCAAACTCCTCACCGGGTTTTAGAAGAATATTGTCCTGCCACTCCCAAACCGGCGGCCCTGGATTTTTGTAATTACTGGTGGTGCGGGTGCGCAAAATAGAACCTTCCCACATATTTCCCTGCACGGCAATCCACACTAAAAATAATTTTTCCTTGTGGTTCAGAAACAGAACCGGATTACAATCGGGAAGATAGGGCGTGTCGGCCATTACAAAAGGTGAACTCCACTCCTCTTTTCCTTTTTCAAAACGAGCACCCATAATCCGCACGTCATCCGATTTTCGTTCACCACTTCCCTGGAACCAGGCCACCAGGAAATCGCCATTGGGAAGTTCTACCAAACTGCTGCCATGAGCGTGTTCCGATTGCGGAGCAAAAACAAATTCTTCTTTTATTATGGATTGAAAACTGTCTTTTTGTTGCGCCTCAGAAACTAAAGCTAAAAGAAAAAAGAGAGGAATAAATGTTTTAACCATTTTGCTAATTTTTAAAAATATAAAACGAGACCCCTAAGACCAATAATATTTAGAAAGCAAGCCGGTCGAGCTCCCAGTGACCATAACTAAAACGAAACGATGCTTATACACTTCTACCCTATGGGCAAGGAAACGGGTGAAGTAGGTAAGCACCCTACCAGGCATCAAAGAAAGAAGCTTATTTTTTATTTTTCAACCTCAGTAGCCTGATAAACCATTCCCTGCCATCGGCCTCCAAATCTTAAAATCATAGCTTTTTTTAACATGTTCATTCGTCAACCGGTTCACCGATTACGTTTAAATATCTTCCTATCCAATAGGGCAACAGCCAAATGTCTCCAGCGCTGTTTTCCGATTGCCCGTTGTTGCCGCCATCTAATATAAACCGGTTTGCATTGTGCCGGCGTATGGGCAGTTCATCGGGTGGTAAAACTTCCCGGATGGTTTGATTACGAAAATTAGCCGGGAGGTGTTCAATATCTTTTCGGCGACTGTTTGTTACCGTCCAATTTATCAAATCCAGCGGGTATTCCTGCAAATACCAGATAGCTTCCTTAAAATCATAATTTTCATCGCCCACAAGAGCTGTCATAATGTTCCACAACCCTTCCTTCTCGGGGCGTTCAGCTTCCCAGTGATCGACAATTGCCTCCTTGTACATGGCCTTCAAACTATCGTTAAACGCATAACGATACAGTCCCCAATAACCTAAGTAATACATCTCATCGTCGGAATGGTTCCACGATTCAGACAACATCTCAGCCCAGTCACCAGCACCCTCGGGGGCTTTACCAATTTCTTCCATGGGACGCATCAGGTTTTCCAGGTAGCCATGTTGCTGCATCAGTTCAAAAGCTTTTTCTTTATAAACTTCTTTTTTTGTGAAATGATAGGCGGTTTGCAGCATCCCCACAATATTCGAGCTGTTTAGCTTCCGATCGCCCACCGATGTTGGAAATCCATTCACATATTCAGGATTCCATCTTCCCCAGGTTGTTGGTTTACCGTCGTAATCAATCAGATAAAGATCGTTGTCCAAAATGTGCTGCATCAAGCCATCGAGCAGGCTTACAGCTTTTGCCCGTATTGGCTCCACATCAATCAGTTCGGCTATTGCGCCAAACACAAACATATGGCCGATGGCTTCGTCGCTGCTGGTGGTTGACTTCCAGTCCCACTCGGAGTCTTCAGTTGGCCTCCAGGGTTTGTCGCCCACATTGTAACCGGACCTTTCAAACGACCGTGAGGGGAATCCCGATTTCATGGGATTAATGGTATAAAGGCGCTCCATGGCATCCAGCGATTCTCGCACATTTTGCAAAGCTTCATCGGATTTTGTAACCGAATAACGGAAAGTTTCACCACCCAGGTACATCGAAGTCCACAAACCGTCGTTGTCGGAGTTTTGCATGCTCCCGGTGGTAACATCGCCATTTGTCATGTCTGTAACCGTTGCATTAAAACCTGTACGAATGTGACGATTTCGCACCTGCTTTTCAAAAAAAACAGCTTTTTCGGCCAAAGTCATCTCTTTGAAACATATTTTACCCAACCCGTTATTCGTCAGTATCAGAACTGAATTTTCGGGTCCCTTTGCAATATACACAATGGTATCCGACGGAATCCATCGTTTTGACGCATAGTAACCAAATGTCCCATCATCGCGAAGCTGCATGGCACCCGAAGTTGACCCGAACCAGATTTTGCCGTCAATATTGCTGATGGTAGTCAGCTCTGTCCAAGGCATTTTTCGCTGAACTTCACCAACTTGTCTTTTTGTTTTTGAATCGAGTTCAAAATACCCGTCCGTCGTACCAACAATCAATCTGCCCGGTGCCAATTCCATACAGGTAATATCATCGCCATCAATTATTTTCACAACCTCTTTTTTATCCGGAGAGAAAGTACTGACAGACGATTTTCCCAGAATCCAAAACAGATTGGTGTCACTATCGAATTTAATATCCCTGACCTCATCGCCAGGAATCGAACCATCCCACAAGCTTTTTGAATCCTGGAGCAGACTTAAGTTTCTACCATCCGAAATAAGGAAGGCAAAATCTTTTCCGCCACAAAAAATGTTTGCCCGGGGCATGTTGTGGCGCGAATATAACTCTCCGGCCCAGCCATTGCTTAGTACAGCTTTGTCGTCGATATAAACCAATTGAGCCTCGTAGGTTCCAATCGATGCAATATTTTTATCCGAGATTGGCCGATCCTGTATATCTTTTACCAATGTTCCGGGAAAAAGAAACTGCCCGGCCCTGGTTCGTAATAATCCTTTCGATGAAAGCAGCTGAACGTAGCCATTCCTGTCGGATGCAACCTTCAATAAAACAGCATCCGGGTCCTCGTTTAGGTATTTGATGCTGTAATTCTGCACAAATGTCGTGTCCCGATGTACTGATGCCATTTTCGGTTTTTCCTTTCGTGTACAGGAGGCAAAACCAATTATCATTAGCACTATTAAAATTAATTGATTCTTCATTTTATATTTTTTATTTGATTGATTTTGAGATTTTGTTCCAGTCTAACTCCAGCAGAAAGATCTGCCTGAATTCCCTGGTTTCGTTTTTAGTCCGGCTTGCTTTTAAAATGGTGTAAGCCAGGCTATTTCCATCATTTGACAGAACCAACTCTTCACGTTTCCGTGCATCTCGGGTGAGCCTAAAGGTTTTGCCAAAGTTATTACCTGGTTCGGCACATATTGCAGCAATGTTTCCGTTGGAAAGGAGAAATAACCAGTTCTTTTCCGGGTGCCAGCGCGGTGCAGAAGCATTTGAATTTAAGGTTGAGAGCTGCCGTGGTTGAAGTGTTTCATCGGCTGACAGATCGGACCCATTTGAATTGACCACAAAAACCTGCAAAACCTCTTTGCTGTCAGGTGACAGATAGGCAATCATTTTGCCATCAAATGAACCGCGAACGATTCCTTCCACTTTCCCGGAGTGTGTCAAACGGCGAATTTTGATTCCCTCAGGTGGTTCTGGATATTCATCTCCGTTTCCTGAAAAAGCAGTGGTAATTTCTACACTTTCAGGAATGTCGGCAACAAAAAGGTCAGTTTGGTAATCCACACCGTTTTCAGTTCTCACTTTTCCAACAAACGCCCGCATTGTTCCTGCCGGATCGGCCCACGAATCCCCATAAGCTTTTTCTATTTCTCCGGGCTTCGACTTACCCTTTTCCGCTGGTTTTAACAAAACAGCAAAAAAATGGGTGTAACCTTCCGGTGCTGCTTTGCCGGGTTCCATATAACCGATGGTTCGCTCGCAGTTAGCATTCAAAAAATCGTCGTAAGTAAACCCAATCCGCTTTCCGTTACGCGAATATTCATGCCGGTGCGTACCTCCTCGCTGCGAGCCCTGTATGGTAGCCCGATCAATTGCCACGTCCCGCATATCAACTTTTATAACTGCCCCTTTTCCATCGGCACTTACCTCCACGGCTGTACGATTGGTGAATCCGTAATATCCGCGTTCTTCAACCTCATCTAAACCAGGACCGTGAATAAATATTACTTTATTTTCAGAAGGATGCCAGGAAACCGCTCCTACTCCGGGAGCAGCCTGCTCACCTGTTATCGACTCAGGATGATATAATACAGTTTCAGAACTTGTGGAAAGTTCTATCTTTTCTATGGTTTTACAATTCCCGATATTATCGTTGAAAACGGTTCCCCGGGTATCGTAACAGAGATATTTATCATCAGGAGAAAAATTATCGTTGTTGTCGAGTGCGTGGTTTTTGTTTGAATATGAAATCTGTTTTTCTTTCATAACCATCATAGTCTCATTACTTTGATTTTCCGTTCTGCAACTTGTAAAACCAACTAATACAACTACAGTAACCAATAAAAGTATTTTTAAATTTTTACTTTTCATATGGCGTCAATTAGAAGTTTGAGTCCACTCCGAAAAGTATTTTCTTGCCATCAAGGCTCTAAGACACAAAGATTTCTCGAGGCATAGATTGCTTATTTTTAATTCTTTATGATTCTTAGTGTCTTTGTTCCTTCGTGGCATATTTTCTTTTTTAGACTTTTTGGAGTGGACTCAAGTTTAAATAATTCAAATAATTGACTACATCTTATTATGGTAAATGTATTAAATGATAAATCGATAAACTCCCATAATATTATCAGAATCACATAGAATTTTAACTTTTAAAAGCTAATAAATAGATAGTCGTGACATATATCTTTAAAACAGCCTTCAGGTTGAGTTGGTATCATACACCCAACTAAAAGATTATTTCATCTTCGACTCATCTTTCGATACAGCTTAGGAAATTTGTAGTGTAGTTCGGCCCTAAAACAATAAATCACTGAAGAGATGTTACTCCGCTTAGGCAGATAACGGGCACCACTTCTCCAGCCTAAATCCTGAATGGGAGCCCGCCAGTCCTCACGTTAATTCGAGGTTTGAAAACCGATTGCCCTGGCTTGCCATAAATCTATTATTACCTCTTCATCCTCTTAATCTTTAGAAGCTCTTTCATTACCGAAAATAAATGAGTACCCCTTCCTTGGGTGCCAAAAGCATCATGTAAAGTCAAATATATTTCATATAACTGTTTGTAAATCTGAACATTCTCAGGAACCGGATGATAGACCTGTTCATTGATCTTACAAAATTTTTCCTGCAGTTGGAATATTTCAATTCCGGGATCTTTCTTCTTAAGATATACCCAGGCTCCAATCATGGCTGCGCCCAGGGCAACCGTTTCGCTGCTTTGTGCCATATAGACAGGCACATCCAACACGTCGGCATACACCTGCATGAAGAGCCGGTTTTTATGCGGAATACCGCCAGTACAGATGATGCGTTCTATAGAAACATTGCCTGATTTCAATTGGTCGATGATTCGCTTCGCCCCAAAGGCAGTGGCCTCAATCAAAGCCCGATAAACTTCAAAGTCCCGTGTTTTCAGAGATTGCCCCAGAATCAACCCACTCAGGTTGGTATCAAAAAGCACATTCCGGTTGCCATTGTTCCAGTCGAGTGCCATCAGCCCCGATTGACCTGGTTTTAGTTCGTTCCCTTGCTCAATTAATTCACCATGATAGCGTTCATCGCGTTGAAGTAATTCCACAACAAACCATCTAAAGATGTCACCCACTGCACTCTGACCGCCCTCAATACCTGTGAATCCGGGAATTACGGAGTCCTTAACAATCCCCGAAATACCCGGCAGCTCAAGTGAATGGCTATCGGTTACAGCAATGTCGCAGGAAGAGGTACCAATGATCTTTACCAGAATGTGGTTATTCACCCCGGCGCCAATGGCTCCCACATGGGCGTCCAGTGCACCCATGGCCACAGGAATACCCGCAGCCAAACCAAGCTTTCGGGCCCACTCTTCACATAAATCTCCGGCCGACTGATCAACCCCTTTTGATCTGTGAGGTAAAGTTTCTCTTACTATAGCCAATCCGGGATGAAGTTGTCCTAAAAATTCACTGTCGGGATAACCACCCCAGGATTCATTATACAGCCCTTTATGACCGGCGGCACAAATGTTTCTTTGAATTTTCCTTGCGTTGTTAACCCCGGTTAATACGGCAGGAATGTAATCACTGAACTCAACCCAGGTAAAGGCTGCATCAAACACCTCAGAATCGACATGCGCACAATGCAACATTTTGGCCCAGAACCATTCTGAGAAGTAAGTGCCGCCGCAAAACTTCAGATAATCGGGTCTAATCTTCCGGGCAAGCCTCGTGATAGCAGCAGCCTCCGACTCCGAGGTATGGTCTTTCCACATCCAGGCTTTGGCATTCAGATTATCTTTGAATTTCTCATACGAAGCCAGAGGCCTGTTTTGTTCATCCACCGGTATAGGGGTGGAACCGGTAGCGTCAATGCCGATACCCTTAATGTTGTACCAATTAAAATCGCTTAACTCCCTTTGGTTTTTTAACAATTGCATGGCCGCAACCATCGCCTCCAGATAACTCCCGGGCGATTGCCGGGCAACATTTACATCAGAGGGATCGTAAAAGACTCCATCCTCTCCTCCCGTATAGAGTTGTGCCACCTGTGCAACTTCCTCACCATTGGAGATATTTACCATCATCAACCGAACGGCGTTGGACCCAAAATCAATTCCAAGTGAAAACTCATTATTCATATTGAAACGTTTTAGCAATTTATAGAGAAAATATCTGTCTGCAGCAGCTTGTCAATGCTTCATCCTATGCTTGAAGCCCTTGGACCTGGTCAACCGCGGGTGGAAGACAACGAGAATCGCACTCTACTCCGGCGGAGTTGCCTGTGCATAACCTCCGGAGAAGCATTCTTAATTAATTGTCTTTAACAACGGCTTCAACTCCTCCACCACTTCGGCTTGTGTGGTCGCCACATTCACCGACTCCAAAGGATCGTTCTGATGATCGTATAACTCAAAGAGCTCATTCCCATTATTGTAAAAACGCGAGAGACGATACCCCACGGTGCGTACCGTAGTGCCATTGTTCCAAAAACCATACACAGCCTCTTTTCCATCGCCTTTGGGGTTATTCAAAAGAGGCAGCAGGCTCACACCATCCAGGCTATCGGGTGGTTCAATTCCGCATAATTCACACAACGTGGGATAAAGATCGATACTCTCCACCAGACCGTTAACTTTTTGCCCGGCTCCCCCGGCACCCGGCACCCTGATGATGAGAGCACTTCTCAGGGCTCTTTCAAAAACGGTATGTTTTCCCCAGATGGTTTGGTCGCCCAAATGCCATCCATGATCGCCCCATACTACCACAATGGTATTTTTCTGTAATTCAAGCCTTTCAATCTCATCCAACAACCGTCCAATTTGGGCATCTACATAACTGACCACGGCGAAGTTGGCATGCCTGAGCTTACGGGCATAACCATCGCTCACCCGTTTACCGGCCGCTGCCTTCTCCTCTCCTTTTTGATAGCTGTTAAACTCCCCGCTGTTATGCAAACTTACTTCTGTGACATTCTCCGGCACATCGGGATTGGGCGATAACGGCAGAGACGCTTCATCATACATATCCCAGTACTTTTCAGGTGCGGTAAAAGGCAGATGTGGCTTGAAGAAGCCCACACCCAGGAAAAAAGCCTGTCGGCCTCCAGGCAGGTGCTCCTCTTTTCCCTTCAGTTCCCGAAGTTTCTCAATAGCCAGACTGGCCGTTAAACCATCGGGATAACCTTCATCGTCCACCTCTCCACACTCATAGGGTTTTACCTGAAAGTTCCGGCTTTGACGGTTGGAGCCATCGGCATACCCGAAAAAAGCATTCCAGCCTGTGCCCCACTTGCCGGTATTAAAATGCAACTCGTCCCAGCTGTAGGGCAATTCCCGTTTATCGGAGACCGGCTCCTCATAGCCATAAACATACCCGTCGGCACTGTGGCTTATCTTGCCGATACCCACCGTGTAATAGCCATTCCTTTTAAGATGATGAATAAAAGATTCAGGCATCCTGCCTTCGGGCCTATCGGAGAGTTCGTTAACGATGGCCTGGTTTAAAAGGTGCACCGGTTTCACGGGATACTTACCGGTGAGCATGGAAAAACGCGAGGCGCCACACGTAGGCACTTGTGCAAAATGGTTCAGGAAGAGGGTGCCCTCTGCTGCCAGCCTGTCCAAATGCGGGGTTTTCATAAAATCATGGCCGTAACAGCCCAATTGGGGCCGCAGATCGTCCACAAAAATAAACAGCACATTGGGCTTTTCAAGAGGTGTGGTGCCGGGATTGGCAGCGCAACCGGAGAGGATAAGAGCCGATATCGCAAAAAAAAGGTGAAAAGAGTGTAATTGCTTCATGATTAATGGTTGAGTCCACTCCTAAAAGCGTACATATGTCTTAATTCATTGCTTCATACCTTATTGTCAACTTGCCGTACTTACAAAACTAATGCTTTTTTGTAATATAGATAAAGAACTAACCAAATGTGGATTTACATCATTTAAAATTATCCGGAAATTTTAATTCATGGCCGGGAACAGGAAAAAATAGTAAACAATAAACCTGTTTAATTTATTACAAATTCATAGGTCTATTTCAGAATTTTCATTACTTTAGAGCAAAATAATTTAGAAACATCAGGAAAATTTATGATATATTCATTTTTTCCCTCTTATGTAAAAAAGATGTCTTTTCTAACCTGATTAATTCACGAATTTTCATAATAAGATGTTCAAACATCAAAAATAGAAGCAAAAACTTTGGAAAAACTCCAGTAATATTCAAGGTAATTTTGTTGAAATGAAAAATAAATACATCTATCTCATTTGGTTTATTGCGCTTATTCCAATAATGATTTTACGCGATTTCACTCCTCTCAATGAATTGCGCTATTTAAGTATTGTTGATGAAGCCTTAATTAATGGTGATATATTCGCTTTCACGAATCAAGGTGTCATTTATGCGGATAAACCCCCTTTGTACTTTTGGTTAATGATGTTGGGCAAATTGCTGCTTAACGGGCATCGTATGTGGTTTCTATCCATGTTGTCATTTATTTCCGCTTTTGTAATCTTATTTACAATGGCAAAATGGATACGCAAGGAAAATACCGGGAAGGGAAATACTGAAGATGAAAAGGCCGGTCTCCTTATGTTAATGACTTCCGGATTGTTTACAGGGCTTACAATATTCGTGCGTATGGATATGGTTATGCTCATGTTTATCACTTTATCCCTTTATACATTTTATAAGATTTACAAGGGGGAAAACCATCCGCGGGACACTTTCCTTTTCCCGATTTACGTGTTTCTTGCTCTTTTTACAAAGGGACCGATTGGCCTTCTGGTACCCTTGGTTTCAATCACCCTGTTTTTAATTTACAAAAAAAAAATCAGAACTTTTAAGAGATACTGGGGATGGAAGAGTTTACTTATTATTTTCTCCGGAGCTGCTATCTGGTTCGCAGGGGCTTATTTACAAGATGGTAACGAATACCTTAACAACCTGCTTATCCATCAAACATTGGACAGAGGGATAAACTCTTTCCATCATAAAGAACCTTTCTACTATTATGGCATTACTATATGGTATTCTCTTGCTCCCTGGTCGTTACTGGTCATCGTGCTTCTCACGGCGGGTATATTTAAAAGGAAAATAACGACTGAACTCGAACGTTTCTTTTTAATAATTATTCTTTCTACAATCGGTCTGCTGTCTGTTATCAGTTCTAAAATAGAGGTCTATCTGCTTCCGGCTTTTCCGTTTTTCATATTCCTGTCAGTGTTACTCCTGAGAAAATTCAACATGCAAAATAAATGGATAAGCGCATCTCTGGCAATTCCGGCATTGAGCTTTTTAGTAGCACTTCCTGTTATTATCTATCTGAGTGGTGTGGATGAAGCCTCTTACTTAGCGATTCCATTGATTTATCTATCTGCAACAATTTTAACAATCAGTGGATTGGCTGTTCTCTATTTGCTATTTAGAAAAAAGGAAACCTATAAGGCAATTCACTTCATATCTTTTGGTATTTTATTAGCCATTTTTGTTTCGGGATGGTCAATGCCACAATTAAACAGTCAATTAGGATGGAGTGATTTATGCGAAAAAGCCAAGGAATTATCCAAGGAAAAAAACATACCCGACTATTATGTATATAATATAACGCGCGCCGAAAATATGGATGTGTACTTGGGAAAAGATGTTCAGGTGGTGGACAGAGAGGCAATTGTTGAAAATCTGCTCAAGAATAAACTGCTTCTTCTACCGGTAAAAGCTGTGAAAAATGACAAGGCAATATCTTCTGTAATTAAAGAAAGGGAATATTACGAGATAGGGAAATATATTGTAGTGGTTTTTTAATCATTAGTGCCCGGTTAAATAGTAATAGATTCCTCCCTGCCTGCCTGCCAAAGGCACGTAGGCAGGCCTTCGTGCCCTCGGCAGGCAGGCCTACGGTCGGAATGACAGGGACTTGGACTAAATGTGGATGATGAGGGCTTGCCTGGCGGCAGACAGGGAAGAATCTACAATATAAAATTATGTTTTTACCGGACAATAGCGTTTCGAATTCAAAAAATTAAAATTTTCCAAATTTTTCTTACATTTGAATATTCAATGCTATTCTCAAATTAACATTTAACATTATGTCCGAAAATCCAGAACTTGAAAAAATCACAGGCTTGCCTGAGAATGCCTACCGCGAACTTAAGGAGGGGGAAGAGTACCAGCCGGTAATGCCCCCCGAAAGAGCCGTTCCGGAGGTTAATTTTCGCTCCGTATCGCTGGGCTTAATCATGGCAGTCATTTTTTCGGCAGCAGCAGCCTATCTGGGGCTGAAGATCGGGCAGGTGTTCGAGGCGGCCATCCCCATTGCTATCATAGCCGTGGGATTCTCCTCTCTCTCCAAACGGAAAGGAGCCCTGGGCGAGAATGTCATTATCCAGAGTATTGGCGCCAGCTCGGGCGTGGTGGTAGCCGGTGCCATCTTCACTCTGCCGGCACTTTACATCCTTGACCTGGAAGCCGAATTTTATCAGATATTTTTATCGTCGCTGCTTGGTGGCATGCTGGGTATATTGTTTCTGATACCCTTTCGCAAATATTTTGTGAGAGAGATGCATGGCAAGTATCCCTTTCCGGAAGCTACCGCTACTACGGAAGTTCTGATCTCCGGCGAAAAAGGGGGCAAACAGGCCCGCCTTTTGCTCCTAAGCGGATTGATTGGCGGCATCTACGATTTCATCATCGCTACTTTTGGATGGTGGAGCGAGGTGTTCACCACACGCGTGTTTCACTTTGGCCAGGTGATGGCCGACAAGGCCAAGGTGGTATTTAAGCTCAACGTGGGCGCTGCAGTAATGGGACTGGGTTACATCATCGGCCTTAAATACGCCGCTATTATAACCGCCGGCTCATTTGTGGGATGGTTTGTAATCATCCCCATCATTAACTCCTTCGCATCCGGCATGACGCTGCCGGTAGGGTCCAATATCACCGATGTGATTGGTGCCATGAGCCCTGAGGCCATTTTTGCCCACTACGTGCGCCCCATCGGCATTGGCGGCATTGCCATGGCAGGGGTGATTGGCATTATCCGTTCCACCGGCATCATAAAGCAGGCTTTAGGATTGGCTGTATCGGAAACTTTCAGCCGCAACCGCACCGCCTCGCGCAAAGAGCTGCGCACACGCCGCGACATCCCCATGTCCATCATTGGTGGAGGCCTGGTAGTAACCACTATACTTATTTTGGTCTTCTTTTGGTTTGGGGTAGTCAACAATCTCATACTTGCGCTGATAGGACTTGCCATCGTAATGATCATCGCCTTTCTTTTCACCACTGTGGCCGCCAACGCCATTGCCATTGTGGGCACCAACCCTGTTTCGGGCATGACGCTGATGACCCTCATCATCTCTTCACTGGTACTGGCCGCGGTGGGACTCTCGGGTGAGTCGGGCATGGTAGCTGCACTTATCATCGGCGGGGTGGTATGTACCGCTCTGGCAATGGCCGGTGGCTTCATCACCGATTTGAAGATCGGCTACTGGCTGGGCAGCTCGCCCTACAAGCAGGAGAGCTGGAAATTTTTAGGAACTCTGGTTTCTGCTGCCACGGTAGGCGGTGTTATTCTGGTGCTTAATAAAACCTATGGTTTTACAGGCGAAGGCGCCCTGGTAGCGCCACAGGCCAATGCTATGGCCGCTGTTATTGAACCTATGATGACCACAGGTGAGGCTCCCTGGATGCTTTACGGAGCCGGTGCCGCGCTGGCACTCATTCTCACCATGATAAATGTGCCTGCCCTGGCTTTTGCACTGGGCATGTTTATTCCATTAGACCTGAATACTCCTCTCCTGGTGGGTGGCATAATTGCACACATCGTGGGAACACGCAGTAAGTCTGAAGAAGTTAATAAATCGCGGCGCGACCGGGGGACCCTGATTGCTTCGGGCTTCATTGCCGGAGGAGCACTCATGGGTGTGGTAAGTGCTGTGCTGCGATTTGGCGGCATCAACTTTGTCAACGACCAATGGTTTGCCAGTCACAGTGCCGAAATATTAGGCCTGGGCATGTTCATCCTGCTGTGTGCATATCTCATTTGGGAATCGTTGAGGGCAAAGCCGGAGGAGGATAACAGCTAAAAGGGGCGCTTTGAACTGTTAAGCTACTGAGGTTAAAAAGTTGCTTTTCTAAGTGCTACCCCAAACCCCTAAAGAGGCTTCAAAGGAGACTTAGTAGAAGGACAGACACAATAAGCATCCGACCTTATTACCTTATTTAATTAGAAACGCGTAATAAGAGCTGAATAGTTCGCCATTAGAATTTCAAACTTAGGATATATTTTTTTTAAACCTCTAAAATCATGATAAACGAAAAAGCATTAATTGATCGGTTTCTACGCTATGTAAAAGTGGACACCCAGAGCGATGAGAACTCTACAACATTTCCCAGCACTGACAAACAGTTGAATCTTTCACGAATACTGGTGGATGAGCTCAAGGCCATGGGCGTTAAAGATGTTGAACTGGACAAGTATGGTTACGTGATGGCTACCATCCCTTCCAATACCAAAAGAGGTGTGCCGGTGATTGGATTCCTGTCACACGTTGACACTTCACCCGACACCTCGGGGAAGGATGTTAAACCCCGTATAGTTGAAAATTACGATGGTAAAACCATTGTCCTTAATAAGGCTAAAGACATAGAGCTGTCACCGACGGATTTCCCCGAGCTGAATCTTTACAAGGGCCAGTCGCTCATTGTAACCGATGGCAACACGCTGCTGGGAGCCGATGACAAAGCCGGTGTGGCCGAAATAATGACCGCAGTGGATTATATGATGACGCATCCGGAGTTTGAGCATGGGACCATTCGTATTGGGTTTACTGTAGATGAAGAGGTAGGCCGTGGCGTGGACCATTTCGACGTAAAAAAATTCAATGCCGATTTTGCCTATACGCTCGATGGCGGAACCATAGGAGAGATGGAGTATGAAAATTTTAATGCGGCAGGTGCCAAAATAAAAATCCAGGGTCGTAACATTCATCCCGGCTATGCCAAGAATAAGATGGTGAATGCCTTACTGGTAGCCATGGAGCTCAACGGCATGTTACCGCCAAACGAACGACCCGAACACACCGAACATTACGATGGCTTTTATCATCTTATGAAGGTGGAGGGCGATGTGGACCAGGCTTCGATGCAGTACATTATCCGCGACCACCACCGCGATAAGTTTGAGCAACGAAAAGCCCACCTCACTCACGTCACAGAATTCCTGAACCGAAAATATGGTGAAAAAACCATCCAGATGGAACTGAAAGACCAGTATTACAATATGCGCCAACAGATTGAACCGGTATATCATGTTGTTGAAACAGCAGTGGAAGCCATGAAAGCCGTAGGGGTAAAACCCAATGTAAAACCTATTCGCGGAGGCACCGATGGTGCACGCCTGTCCTATATGGGGCTGCCCTGCCCCAACCTCTTTGCCGGTGGTGAAAATTTCCACGGACGGCACGAATACGTGCCTATCCCCAGCATGGTAAAAGCCACTGAAGTGATGCTAAAGGTAATTGAGCTCTACGCGAAAAAATGATTCTCCTTACCCGGTAAGCAGTTCTTTCCCGGTTAGCGGTTCTAAACCGTTTGCCGGGTAAGAATTCAGGGCTCCCCTATCGTTTATTTTGTCTGCTTTTGAAGCGAACCTCTTTATGGTTATTTCGGGGGTTATAGGTCCTGCCCGATGAGCGTGGTGTGCGAGGTTTTGGCGTCTCAGATGGTTGCTCCTTTTCGCCGTTGTTCAAAAACGGATGTTCGGCAATCACTGGTAAGCGCTGGTCTATAAGCTTCTGAATATCCTTAAGGAAGGGTTTCTCATCTGTGTCGCAAAACGATACGGCCAACCCGCCCAAGCCAGCCCTTCCGGTGCGGCCAATGCGGTGTACATAGGTTTCGGGGATGTTTGGCAAATCGTAGTTCACCACCAGCGATAATTCTGATATATCAAGACCCCGGGCCGCTATATCTGTGGCCACCAACACATTGGTTTGACCATTTTTAAAGTTACCCAAAGCACGTTGCCGGGCGCCCTGCGATTTGTTGCCATGAATGGCTTCGGCATTTACATCGGCCTTTACCAAAAGCTTTACAATCTTGTCGGCGCCATGCTTGGTGCGCGAAAAGACCAGCGTAGAGTCCATCGGCTCACTCCTGAGCAAATGAATCAGCAGCTTCGTCTTCGATCGTTTTTCCACATAATAAACAGCCTGCTCCACCCGCTCTGCCGTTGCTTGCTGAGGTTCAATGGCCACCTTTTCGGGATTTCCCAAAATTTTACGCGACAGATTTATAATATCCGGTGGCATAGTGGCCGAAAAGAAAAGTGATTGGCGCTTTACCGGGAGCTTGTTAATAATCTTACGAATATCGTGAATAAAACCCATATCCAACATGTGGTCGGCCTCGTCTAAAACAAAGTAAGCAACGTGGCTCAACGAGATAAAACCCTGTTGAATAAGATCTAACAATCGACCCGGCGTAGCCACCAGTACGTCCACTCCTTTTTGAAGCGCATCGGTTTGCGCACCCTGCTTTACGCCGCCAAAAACAACGGTATTTCTAATGCCGGTATATTTGCCGTAATCAGTAAAACTATCGCCTATCTGCAATGCCAGTTCACGGGTAGGTGTTATCACAAGTGCTCTGATGGGACGTCGCCCCTGGTTCATTGGCCGCTCCTGGTAAAGATGTTGTAAAATAGGAATGGCAAAAGCAGCGGTTTTCCCGGTACCGGTTTGTGCACAGCCCATTAAATCTTTGCGAGCCAATAAAATAGGTATGGATTGTGTTTGAATGGGAGTTGGGTGAGTGTATCCTTTATTTTTTAAAGCCTTCAAAATAGGCTCAATTATCTGTAATTCAGAAAATGTCATATAAAATATTTAATAAAGGGCACAAAGGTACAGTATTAAATTGGATACGCACTCATTCACTCATCTGTCATTGAATTTAATCGACCCCCGGTTCTCCTCATCCTTGTTGTAGTTGTAGATTTCGCGCAATAGTTCGGCATAGCGGTTGTAGAGCATACGTCGCCGCAACTTAAGAGTAGGTGAGAGCATACCATTTTCAGACGTCCAGGCTTCACACACCAGTCTGAACCTCTTTATTTGCTCAGTTTTACCCAATTGCTGATTGACGGTATCCACCTCTTTTTGAAATATTTTTTGAACAGAAGGGTGAGCTACCAGTTCGCTGTTGTCACGATACTCAATCTGGTTGTCATTGGCCCAAATGTGAAGATACTCGAAGGTAGGAGAAATGAGCGCACTGGCAAACTTCTCATTTTCGCCCACCACCATAGCCTGATCGATAAAGAATGACTCTTTCATCACATTTTCAATGACCTGAGGTGCAATATATTTGCCGCTGGATGTTTTAAACATCTCCTTTTTTCGGTCGGTAATCTTCAGGAACCGCCCTTTCTCCAGAGTGCCCACATCGCCGGTATGAAACCACCCGTTGGCATCTATCACCTGGGCAGTGGTCGCAGGGTCTTTGTAGTAACCCATCATCACGCTGGGCCCCTTCACCAGTATTTCACCATCGTCGTCGATGGTCATTTCAATATTGTTCAACACAGGTCCCACCGTGCTTATCATCAAACTGTTGGGTTCACTTAAATGGTTGGCAGCCACCACAGGCGATGTCTCGGTTAAACCATAACCTTCCATCAGTGGTATGCCTGCCGCAAAAAACAACCGGCTTAAACGAGGCTGCAACGCGGCTCCGCCCGAAATCACCAGTTTAAGATTACCCCCAAATGCCTCCTGCCATTTGGAAAACACAATTTTACGAGCAGCCCAAAGCCTTAGGCCATACCAAAAATGATGTTTCCCATTCAACCGATAGTGTTCGCCCAGCCGAAGCGATTGAAAAAATATCCACCGTTTCAATCCCCTGAGGTTTTCTCCTTTGGAGACAATCCGGTCGTAAATGCGCTCAATTACCCGGGGAACGGTGACAAAAGCAGAGGCCTCAATCTCCACCAGATTCTGAACAATAGTTCCCAGGTTCTCAGCATAATAAATGCTGCATCCCTTCCATTGATAAAGGTAATTTACCAAACGCTCATAGACATGACACAAAGGCAAAAAGCTTAATACTTTGAAAGAGGGTTCCAATGGATAAAAGTCAAATACCCCCTCAGCATTGCTTATAAAGTTGCGGTGCGAAAGCATCACCCCCTTGGGCATACCGGTGGTTCCCGAAGTATAAATTATTGAAGTTAAATCGTCGGGTAAAATAGAGGCACTGATGCGTTTGAGCTCTTCGCGGTATCGCACCTTCTGGCTAATCCCAAGCTGCGAAATCTCACTCCAATGAGAGATGCCTTCATAAAAATTAAAAGTATAAATCTCCTGCAGTGCGTTAACCTCTTGCGCAACGGGTAGCAAACGTTGATACAACTGGAGGTCAGACACAATAAGCATGCGCGCATCCGAATGGTTAAGGATGTACAGGTATTCATCGTCGGCAATGGTCGGATAAACAGGTACATGCACCACTCCAATCATGGCCATCCCCATGTCCACAAAATTCCACTCAGGCCGGTTATTGGAAACAGTCGCAATTTTATCCCCCTTTTTAAACCCTTTTGCAAGCAATCCGTAACCAAAATTTCGCGCATTTGTGTAATAGTCGTCCACACTGAACCTTACCCACTCCCCCTCACGCTTAGCCGCCAGAATATCAGCCTTATCGAGGTTTAATTTCAGATTTTCAAGGATGTCAAAGGTGCGTTCTATCTTCATGTCTATTTTTATTTTTCTTAAAATCTCATGATAACCGGGCCAAAGTTAATTTTTTTTTGTTTTTTTGAGAACAAAAGGGTTTATTAGGCGTTGGGCTGTATTCGCTTTTTTACCCCTAACCTTGATAAACCCCCTCAGCGCCTTCGCCTCCGCTAAAGCTTAAGCACACGCGGATGGCTGTCGAGGGATTAAAATACGAGGCAGGCAGGGGCAGGCAGAAATAACAAATGACAAAAATGACCAGGTTTATCCACAAACATATCCTTTTAATTTTCGGATTGCTTCACTCAATCGTTTCACCAGCACAAACCGACTCGGTATCGCTTTTGTTCATGGGGGACATAATGGGGCACTCCACACAGATTAAAAGTGCCATGCGTGAAGATGGAGTACGTTACGACTATTCAGAATGTTTTAAATTCGTGAGCCCCATCATAAAGGAGGCCGACCTTGCCATCGCCAACTTGGAAGTGACTCTGGCGGGAGAGCCCTACAGCGGCTATCCTGCATTTTCGTCGCCCGACCAACTGGCCGAAGCTCTGCGCGAAGCAGGTGTGGATGTGCTGGGTACGGCCAATAACCATTGCGTTGACCGCCGGAGCAAGGGGTTGGAACGCACCGTGAAAGTGCTGGACCAACTGATGATACCCCGCACCGGCACCTTTACCGATAGCACAGACCGCCTACAGAATAACCCCCTCAAGATAGTGGTGAACGGATTCCGGCTGGCCATCCTCAACTATACCTACGGCACAAACGGTATCCCGGTAACACCCCCCAATCTGGTAAACCATCTCGATCGTGAACTAATGCTGGCAGATATTGAGAGCGCCGGATTATTCAAACCTCATCAAATCATCGCCTTTTTGCATTGGGGCCAGGAATACAAGACCGAACCAGGTCGGGAACAAACCTCTCTGACTGAATTCCTCCATGAGAATGGAGTCAACCTTGTCATCGGATCTCATCCTCATGTGATTCAGCCCATGCATCTTACTACTAACGATTCGGGCCAACAACAATTGGTGGTTTACTCGCTGGGCAATTTTATCTCCAACCAACGGCAACCTCTCACCGACGGCGGGGCCATGGTGCGCGTGGTTCTTAAAAAAGAGGGCGAAAAGGTGGTTATTGATAGGGCCGAACACATCCTGACATGGGTTCACTACCCTGTTTTTGGCGGGCGCCGGCACTATTATGTGCTGCCGGCCTACGGCACTAAAAATGTCCCCGCCAATGTTCCTGAAGGATACGAAGAGATGGACAATTACCTGAAAATGGCACGCCGGGTAATGATGCAAAATACCAACGTGCCGGAAAAACGGTAGTAGGGAAAATTCATGAATTTTCTCTGCACCACCTACTCCGGACTTCTAATGAGAAACATTGGTGTCCGGTTAAATAGTAATAGATTCCTCCCTGCCTGCCTGCCAAAGGCACGTAGGCAGGCCTTCGTGCCCTCGGCAGGCAGGCCTACGGTCGGAATGACAGGGGCTTGGGCTAAATGTGGATGGTGGGGGCTGTTGAGTTGGGGCTTGCCCCTACCCCAATTTTCGCTCTACTATGGAAACGGCCTGAGCTATTGCCTTTTCAACACCGGCGGGGTTTTTACCGCCTGCCGAGGCAAAAAATGGCTGACCACCGCCACCACCCTGAATTTCTCCGGCTATGGCACGTATGATCTCCACGGCATTTAGGCCGTCCGTCTCTATAAGTGCTTCGGATAATATCACCGCTATCTGGGCCTTTCCATATGCTTCGCCGCCCAATACAGCCACCATAGGCCCCTCAACCTCGTTGCGCAACTGAAAGGCCAGGTCTTTAAGATCCCCGCTCAATACGGGTTTTACCGTGCCCGAAACTATTTTAATACCCGATACATTTCGTGCACCATCCAGCAAACTGCGTTTTTCCATTTTCATAAGATACTGCTTCATAGTGTCAGTCTGCTTGGACAAATAGGTGTTTTCGCCAATCAAACTCTCAATGTTCTTGCGCAGATCACTGTTTGATTTAAAAAGATTCATCAACTGCTTTATCATATCGCTCTGGTTGTCGATGAGCTCCTCGGCTCTTTCGCCAGTTACCGCTTCGACGCGGCGAATTCCAGCCGACACTGAACCTTCGCTCAAGAGCCTGAAGAAGCCAATCTCACCGGTAGCAGCCACGTGGGTGCCCCCACAAAGTTCCACCGAATCGCCAAACCCGATGGTACGCACCAGATCGCCATATTTCTCGCCAAACAGAGCCATAGCACCCATCTCACGGGCCCTTTCCAGAGGCATCTCCCGGTGCTCTTTAATTGGATGGTTGGCACGAATATCAGCATTTACCAGCTGCTCAACCCGGCGCAGTTCTTCGTCTGAAACCTTCTGAAAATGGGAAAAATCAAATCGCAGATAATCGGGATGCACCAATGACCCCTTTTGCTCCACATGAGCTCCCAAAACCTTTTTTAATGCACTGTGCAGCAAATGGGTAGCAGTATGATTGTTAGCGGTATTCTGACGTTTATGCGCATCTACAACAGCCCTAAAGCCACTGTTTAAATTTTTGGGCAGACGCGTAGCGATGTGTACAATCAGATTATTCTCCTTTTTGGTGTCAATGATGGGCACCTTTTCGGCCTCGTTTTCAATAAAGCCCGAATCGCCTGTCTGACCACCACTCTCGGCATAAAAAGGTGTGATGTTGAAGACCAGCTGAAACTGCTCCTTATTTTTAAGCTTTACTTTGCGGTATTTAGTAATATATACATTGGCCTGCAGATAATCGTAGCCAATAAACTCCTCCTCATCGTCGTCTTTCAGAACTACCCAATCGTCGGTTTCAATAGCGGTGGCGTTACGTGCGCGCATCTTTTGGGCGGCCATCTCTGCCTCAAATGCACGGCGATCCACCACCAGCCCCTTCTCCTTCAATATCAGCTCGGTGAGGTCCAGCGGAAACCCAAAGGTATCATAAAGTTCAAATGCCACCTTGCCATCCACAATCTTGTACTCACTTTCGATGGTCTCTTTTATAATCTTGTCGAGAAGTGAGATACCTGTGGCCAGTGTGCGCAAAAACGACTCCTCCTCCTCATGTATCACCTTATCCATTAACTCCTGTTGAGCTTTCAATTCGGGGTAGGCATCGCCCATAGTGTTAATTAATGCGGGCAAAAGCCCACTTAAAAAGGGTTTTCGTACCTCCAAAAAAGTATAGGCATAGCGCACGGCACGACGTAAAATGCGCCGGATTACATAGCCTGCCTTGTTGTTAGAGGGCAACTGACCGTCGGCAATGGCAAAAGCGATGGTTCGGATATGATCGGCCACCACCCGCATGGCCACATCGCTTTTCTCGAAGTGCCCATATTTTACATTTGTCAGCGCCGCTATTTGCTGAATTATGGGCTGAAAAATGTCGGTATCGTAATTACTGCTTTTATTCTGCAATACGCGGCACAAACGCTCAAAGCCCATGCCTGTATCCACATGCTTATGAGGCAATGCACTCAACTCACCGCTGGCCTTCCGGTTGTATTGAATAAACACCAGATTCCAAATCTCTATCACTTCGGGATGATCGGCGTTGATTAAATCCTTCCCGACTACCTCTGCACGGGCACTTTCGTCACGCAGGTCGATGTGAATCTCCGAACAGGGGCCGCATGGCCCTGTCTCTCCCATCTCCCAAAAGTTATCCTTTTTATTACCATTTAAAATGCGCTCCGCAGGCAGGTGGTTAGCCCAGGCTTCGAAAGCCTCGTTATCTCTCTCCACTCCATCACTGGCATCTCCTTCAAAGATGGTAGCATACAGTTTCCCGGGATCAATCCCCAGTTGCAGTGTCAAAAATTCCCAGGCCCAGTCAATAGCCTCGCGTTTAAAATAATCACCAAACGACCAGTTGCCCAGCATCTCAAACATAGTATGATGATAGGTATCGTGCCCCACCTCCTCAAGATCGTTATGCTTACCCGAAACACGTAAACATTTTTGTGAATTAACCACCCGCTTTTGTGAAGGGGAAATATTACCCAGAAAGATGTCCTTAAACTGATTCATCCCGGCATTGACAAACATCAGGGTGGGATCGTTTTTCACCACCATAGGTGCCGAAGGTACTATTTGATGGCCCTTTGATTCAAAAAACTTCAGGAAACTCTCCCTTACTTGTGCTGCTCTCATAAATATGTTAGTTTTTAACTATTGTATCCTATCAAAAAACATTTGACCAAAAATAATAAACCTTTTTCACACATCTCCGTACACCCCATTACTGTGGGTTGTCTCCACATGTTTTATTAGTTTAAGGAGGAAAAATAAAATTCCTGTGTCACCTAAAGCTCAAATGTATGACTATCAAGGTGATAAGCAAATAAACAACCGGGCTTTATCCTTTTGTATCCGACAAAATTAGATTAATCGCCTAATTTAATGGTTATGAATGACAATTTTTTCTATTTTTGGGCAACAAATTCCAACCGTATGTCAAAAGTCAAATACCGCTACAATCCCGAAACTTTAAGTTACGACCGAATTGAGACCGGTTTGAGATATCATATTATGCGCATTTTCACCTATTCAGCGTTCAGCGCAGTTTTAGGTGTTGCTTACTTTTTAGGATATACCTATCTGCTCGACAGCCCCCGTGAAAAAAGGTTGGAACGGGAAAACTCCCGGCTGGTTTCGCAGTACGTTATCATGGGTAAAAAGCTGGATCAGGTACAGTTGGTTCTTGACGATATTCAACAGCGCGACGAAAACATATACCGGGTTATTTATCAGGCCGACTCTATCCCCAACTCCATTCGCAGGGCAGGCTTTGGAGGGATCAACCGCTACAACTATCTCGAAAATCTCGACAATGCAGAGTTGGTGATCAACACTGCCAAAAAGCTCGATGCGTCTATGAAACAACTCTATGTACAGTCAAAATCATTTGATGAAATTATTGATCTAACCCTGCGCAAGGAGGAGATGTTAAGATGCACACCGGCTGTACAACCCATATCCAACAAAGACCTGAAAAGGACCGCCTCCGGATGGGGCTGGCGTATCGACCCCATCTATAAAGTTAAGAAGTTTCACGAAGGGATGGATTTTGCCGCTCCCATAGGCACCGAAATTTATGCAACGGGTGATGGCAAAGTTAAAAGAGTGATACGCTCACATGGCGGCTATGGCAATCATATTGAAATCGACCACGGCTTTGGATACTCTACCTTGTATGCGCACATGAACGATTTCAATGTTAAACCGGGGCAAAAAGTTAACCGGGGCGATATAATCGGTTTCGTTGGAAACACCGGTAAATCCACCGGACCTCACCTTCACTACGAGGTGCATATTAAAGGTCGCGCGGTGGACCCGAGTCACTACTACTTCCAGGACATCACTCCTGATCAGTATGAAAAAATGATCCAGATATCCAGCAACAGCAACCAGACTTTTGACTAGAACCCAAATTGAGCAATTCTCACTAAACAGCTTGCCCGATTCTTATCGGGGATTAAGAAAATGTAAGACTTTCACTTTTAGGGAGATGAAAACCAACATTTTCTAAGTCGTCCCGAGGCCTCGGGATAAGAAAAGCGCTACTTCGTTACCCTTATACCGCTCAACTTAGGTAGAGAATGTGGGCAGATTTCATTTGTTTTGGTTATATTTGAAAGATAAAACAAAGTAAGATGAAAACACTTCTCCTGCTCATCCTATTCCTGTCCGTATCCCTTTTTCCAACGTTGGCTCAAACCAATCTTCCGGAAACGCCGGACAGCACCGGCATCCATTTGCGATCCAAAGCGGAAGCCCTCATTGACAACCTTGAAGCTTTAAGGAACCTGGCGCCACCCTATCATTTTAAAGATTCGGTAAGGCCGGGTTTTCCCGAACTTCCCGGAGAACTTAGAGATTTGAAGGATTTAAAAGGCGCCATAACCATGTTACCCCCTTATGATAAGATGCCCATCGTTCAGCTTCCGGGCAACTTTTCAATGCCCATTGTTATTCCCGACACCTTGCACCATTACCACATCCTTATTAAATAAGATTGCGAAGAGATGCCTTACAAAGAACCTAAGATTGAAAAACTCTACTACACCATCGGAGAAGTGGCGGCCATGTTTAAAGTAAACACCTCATTAATACGATTTTGGGAAAAAGAGTTCGACATCATTAAACCGCATAAAAACAAAAAAGGCAACCGTCTGTTCACCCCTGGTGACATCGAAAACTTTCACCTCATCTTTTATCTGGTAAAAGAGAAGGGCATGACGCTTAAAGGCGCACAAAAAAAACTGCGTGAAAATAAAGATGACACCGTAAATAACTTCGAGGTAATTAAAAAGTTGCAGGATATCCGCAAGCTGCTGGCAGAGATTGGGGAGAATTTGTGAGGTAGCACCAGAGTAGTAGTGCGGCATTATGGCAGCACCAGCGGTGCGGCATTATAGTTATATATTTACCTCCGGGTCGGGGCAATTGACCCTCCATCCCCACCTCTAACTTCTTGCATCTTCTAACTTCTAACTTCAATTTTCTTACTTCTAATAAAGCATTTAATGAAACCCACTACTATACCTCTCAACCACATAATCAACGAACTAACCGCCTTTGCCCCTCCTGCATTTCAGGAAGATTACGACAACAGCGGATTGCAGGTGGGAACGCCCGATATGGAAATTTCGGGCATTCTCATAACTCTGGATGTTACCGAAGCGGTTTTGGAAGAAGCCGTGCGGGAGGGAAAAAATCTGATTGTAGCGCACCATCCACTAACTCTAAAAGGTCTGAAGCGTTTCACCGGTGCCAGTCAACCTGAACGCATAGTGATGCAAGCCATTCAGCAAAATTTGGCCATATATGCCGCCCACACCAACATCGACAGTGTGGGGAATGGAGTAAGCGTTGTGCTGGCACAAAAATTAGGGTTGAAAAATATTCGCGTGCTGGCACCCCGCCAACACCTTCTGCAAAAGCTCGTCACCTTTGTACCTCACACCCATTTAGAGGAGGTAAGACAAGCCATTTTTGATGCCGGTGCAGGGGTGATAGGTAAATACGATTGCTGCAGCTTTAATTTGGAAGGCATCGGAACCTTTAGAGCCGGTGAAACGGCTAATCCCTTTGTGGGCGATAAAGGCACCGTTCATTCCGAACCGGAAATACGCCTGGAAACCATTCTGCCCAAACACCTGACCTCCGCAGTGGTTAAGGCGCTTACAGAAGCGCATCCCTACGAGGAGGTGGCCTTCGACCTTTATCCACTCGACAACGCCTGGGCCTCCACTGGCTTTGGGGCTGTCGGCGACCTTCCGCAGGCGATGGCAGAAGAAGATTTTCTAAAACATCTCAAGCACATCACCGGGAGCGGTTGCATAAGGCATACCCGGCTTTTGGAAAAACCCATAACCCGGGTGGCTCTCTGTGGCGGCTCGGGCAGCTTTTTGCTACAAGCTGCGGTATCCGCCGGTTCTCAAATATTTGTGAGTGCCGACTTTAAATATCATCAGTTTTTTGAAGCCGACAACCGGCTAATAATTGCCGACATAGGACATTACGAAAGTGAACAATTCACTAAAGAGCTCTTTTATGAGATACTTACAAAAAAATTTCCTAATTTTGCAATCCGTTTGTCAAATACAACAACCAATCCCATAAAATATTATTAACAATTATGGCCAAAACAAATTCTAAAACCAAACCTGCTACCGACCAAATGAGTGTTGAAGAGAGGCTGCGTGCACTGTTCGAATTTCAAAAGGTGGTTTCAGATATCGATAAGATTCGTATTCTCCGTGGAGAATTACCTCTTGAAGTGCAGGACATGGAGGATGAAATAGAGGGGCTCGAAACCCGTATCAACAACCTGGATGCAGAGATAAAAGGCGTTAATGACAACATCCTGGCCAAGAAAAATGAGATTAAAGAAGCCGGAATGCTCATAAAAAAGTATGAAGCTCAACAATCAAACGTCCGCAACAACCGCGAGTTTGACTCGCTCAACAAAGAGATTGAGTTCCAAAAATTGGAGATAGAGCTCTGCGAAAAACGCATCCGCGAATTCAACGCCGAATTAAAAAGCAAAAAAGAGGTAGTGGAAGCCTCCAAGAAACAGTTTGAAGAGCGCAAGGCAGATTTGGAGTCCAAGAAAAACGAGCTCGACCACATTGTTTCAGAAACACAAACCGAAGAGGAAAATCTCAAGAAAAAATCCAAAGAGATTGAGAAGCGTATCGATGAACGACTGCTGACGGCCTTTAAACGTATCCGTAAAAATGCCCGCAATGGCCTGGCCGTTGTTACAGTTGAACGCGATGCCTGCGGTGGCTGCTTTAATAAAATTCCGCCACAGCGCCAGTTAGATATTCAGTCGCGCAAAAAAGTGATTGTTTGCGAATACTGCGGTCGCATACTGGTTGACAGCGAATTATAAAAAGTTGTTTTCTACAAAGCTTTGCCATGGGCAGAGCTTTGTAGAAAACAATCTACATCATTCCGCCTTACCAGCTTCCCCCGGCACCGCCACCACCAAAACTTCCGCCACCAAAGCCGCCAAAGCCGCCGCCTCCGGAGCCTCCAAAAGAACCCGAGCCGGACGAAAAGCTACCCCAGCTGCCACCGTGCCGGCTTGAACCAGAGCCCAACATCGACATGAGCATCCAAAAGGGTAAATTGTGTCCCAATGAATTGTGGCGCCCCTTTTGCCCTCGGGCAACCAGGTAAAACACGATGGTCATAAAAATGATAACACCAATCCCGCCAAACACTCCACCCTGTTTTTCAGTCTGTGCCAGATAGCCCTCGGCGGTATATTCGCCCCGTGTAAGTTCCATAAGCACGTCAACGGCAGCGTTAATGCCCCCCGTATAATCGTTTTGCTTGAACCGGGGAATCATTTCGTTGTTCACAATGCGATTGGCTGCGGCATCGGGCACTGCCCCCTCCAAACCGTAACCGGTAGCCACAAAAGCCTGACCACGCAATGTGCGGCTTTTGGGTTGCACCAGCACCAATATACCATTGCTTTCGCCCTTTTGGCCAATACCCCACTTCTGAGCCAGCCTGAAAGCATAATCCCCTGCATCGTATCCACCCAAATCAGTGATAGTAACCACCGCAATCTGCGTGCTGGTTTCACGTGCAAAAGTCACCAGCTTCGACTCCAGTTGCTCCTTGGCAGTAGCATCCAACACACCCGCAAAATCGTTGACCAGCCGCGGCGGACTGGGCGGCTCGGGAAAGTCCTGTGAAAAAACAGGTTGAATAAACAGGGAAAAAAGAAATAAGAAAATAAATTGTTTCATGATGTTTATTTATAGATTATTAGTCGGAAATGGAAAGCTGGGAGAGATTAAAGATTAAAGAGATGAAAGGTGAAAAAAGCTCAAAGCTGAAAGGAAAAAAGAAAAAAGGAAAAGGTAAAAGGTAAGATCATCAACCTTTTTCCATCAATCTCCCTTTTTTCTGTCTTCTGACTTCTTCAATCTCCTTCCTTGGCTTCGGCTCCGCTCAACCCATCGCAATCTTTTCCCTTCAATCTCCTTCAGTCTCCTGTCTCCCTTCCCTCATTTCCCAAATGAAATATCATCCGGCAGTTCATTCACGTCATCCGATTGGTAAGGGAAATGCGCCTTAAGCTGTTCTCCGCTCATGGTAATACCAGTAGCCAGGCCGTTTGCAAAATCGCCCCCTTTAAAATATCTGGTCATTGTCTCCTTTATTCTATCCCAGAAACCTTCAGGAACGCGGGCATTGATACCGCCATCGCCTAAAATAGCAAACTTTTTATCTTCTACAGCCAGGTAAAACAGCACTCCATTGCGAAGCTGCGTTTGGTGCATCTTTAATTTCTTAAACAAAAATGCAGCGCGGTCCATCACATCTTCAGAACAATCCTTCTCGATGTGTACCCGTATTTCACCCGAAGTATCCAGTTCAGCAGCTTTAATAGCCGCTATGACCTGTTGCTTTTCGGCGTCGGTAAGTAGTTGTTGGGGCATAGTGTTAAAAGGGATTAGAGATTAGAGATTAAGGATTAGGGAGCTGGGAGGTGAAAGCTCAAAGGTAAAAGGTAAAAAGCTTCGGGTTTGAACCCCGAACTCCGATGGAGCAAAGCGATCCCAAAAAGGCATCGGGGCCGCCTATAGTTTAAATTGGCGAAAACCCTGAACTCTAAACCCTGAACTGGGTCCCAGCGGGGTCTCCATTTTGGGACCCCGCGATCTGAATGACCGCAAGGTCCCTTGAAAGGATACCTTGCTCCGACAAAACCTGGAACCCTGAACCCTGAACTCTTTGAACTGGCTAAAACTCCACCTTCGGCACCTCACTGGCACCCTGAGCGGCCTGGAAATAGGGTTTACTGTTGAAACTGAACATCCCGGCAATAATGTTGCGGGGAAACCTTCTGATGTAGGTATTATAATTTCTGGTGGTCTCATTAAACTTCATCCGTTCAACGGTAATCCGGTTTTCCGTACCCTCCAACTGTGCCTGTAAATCCAGGAAATTCTGATTGGCTTTGAGATCGGGATACCGTTCCACCACCACCATCAACCTGGAGAGAGCCGACGACAACCCCTCCTGAGCTTGTTGAAACTGACTCAGCGACTGCTCGTTGAGCTGATCGGCCGATAAATTAATGCTGCTGGCCTTCGATCGTGCTTCAATAACCGACGTCAAAGTCTCCTGCTCGTGAGCAGCATAACCCTTAACGGTGCTAACCAGATTAGGAATCAGATCGGCACGCCGCTGATACACATTCTCAACCTGCGCCCATTGGGCATCAACCCCTTCCTGAAGTTCAACCATTTTATTGTAGCCACAACTTGTAAAAAAGGGCATGGCAAGAACCAGGGCAAAAATCCATTTAAACCGCTTCATATATCTATTATTTTAGTGTGCTATTTCAATAAACCATGCACAAAGTTAAACCCATTTATGAGAAAACAGCAAGTTTTTTTATCCTAAACATTGCTGAACCAGAGCTGAGCCGTCGGCAAACAAAAATAAAATGCTGCATTTCCCAAACTTTATACCATCGTCAGCGACCAAAACCCCTGCCCGAAGTTGCCCACAACGCCAGAAAGGTGATGGCACCATTGAGTATCAGCTTTTCAAAACCCAGCTCAAATCCAAACCAGGCATGAGCGTTGTAATCAAGTATGCCAATCAAAACGGGTGACAATACGGCAATCCAGGGTACCACCCCGTCTTTTGCCTTCAGCTTTGTAAAAAGGCCAAAAGCATAAAGTCCCAGCAGTGGGCCATAGGTGTAGCCCACCAGGGTGTAAATGGCACTGATGATGCTATCGGCATTTAAAACCCGAAACACGATGATGACCAAACCCAGTAAAATCGCAAAACCCAGATGCACCCAAACGCGTATCTTTTTTGACTTCTTCGCGGGGAAACGCTCAATGTTTAATATATCCACCGAAAAAGAGGTCGTGAGAGAGGTCAATGCTGAGTCGGCACTGGAATAGGCTGCCGCCATGAGTCCCAGAAAAAACAGCACTCCCACAACCGGGGGAAGATAACCTCCCGTGGCCACCAGCGGGTAAATATCATCGGCGCGGGCCGGCATCGCTATTCCCATTTGCTGCATGTAAGTGACCAGTAAAACACCCAGTGACAAAAACAGCAGGTTAACCGGCAAAAATGCAATGCCATACGACAACACATTTTTCTGAGCATCCCGGAGGCTGCGGCAACTCAGGTTTTTCTGCATCATATCCTGATCGAGACCGGTCATTGCGATGGTTACAAAAGCGCCCGAAAGGAACTGCTTCACAAAATGCTGCGACGAATGCCAATCGTTCCACACAAATACCTGCGAATAATCACTCTCTTTAATCAATCTCACCACCGACGCAGGACTTAAATTCAGCTCTTTACCAATAAAAAAGAGCGTTAAAACCACCGAAGTAATCATCAGCAGAGTTTGCAAAACGTCGGTCCATATAATGGTCTTAATCCCTCCGCGAAAAGTGTAGAGCCATATCATGGCAATGACTCCGGTAACTGTAACGGCAAAGGGAATGCCAAGCGCATCAAACACAGCCAATTGAAGCACGCCGGCCATTAAATAGAGACGTGCAGCCGAAGCCACTACCTTGCCTGCCATAAACAGCAATGCTCCCGATCGGTAGGACCAAAAGCCAAATCGCTGGTTTAAATAGCTGTAAATCGAGGTGAGATTGAGACGGTAGTAAAGCGGCAGCAAAATAAAGGCAATGACAATATAACCCAGAAAGAACCCCGCCACCATTTGCAAATAGGTGAAATTCACAGAGGTTACATATCCCGGTACCGACACAAAAGTTACGCCCGACAGAGAGGCACCCACCATGCCAATGGCCACAACGCCCCATGGCGACCTGCGGTTTCCTAAAAAGAAAGCCTGATTATTGGAGTGTCCGCCCGTAAATAAAGATATGACAATGAGGACGAGAAAATACCCAGCTACAATAAGAAGTATATACAATGGCTGCATGAAACCGGTTCTAATTGAAGGAGTAAAGAAATAAAAAATATTGCGAACATCTCACCTATACGCGAACGCCGGCAGGCTAAATTATTTTATTTATCTTTGAACAGGAAAAAACAGCACCCATGAGTTACCCGCAATTCCCCTCAAAAATACTTGAAAATGCCGTTGATGAGTTCTCGGCGCTGCCGGGGATAGGCAAAAGAACTGCATTGCGCCTGGTACTGCATTTGTTACAGCAAAACAAAGAAACCGTGTACCAGTTTGCCAACACCATAAAGACCCTGCGCGACGAAATTAAATACTGCAGCAGCTGCCATAATATTTCCGACAGCGACATTTGTTCCATCTGTGCCAATCCCCGTAGAGACCATGCCATTATTTGCGTGGTAGAAAGCATCCGGGATGTTATGGCAGTTGAAAATACACACCAATATCAGGGCATCTACCATGTATTAGGGGGCGTTATTTCGCCAATGGACGGTACCGGACCCGACGATTTGTTTATTCAATCTCTTGAAGAGAAGCTAAAAGCCGGCGAGGTGGAGGAGATCATTTTTGCGTTGAGCACAACTATGGAAGGCGATACGACCAATTTTTATCTTTATCGGAAATTCTCGTCTTTCCCCGTAAAATTCACTACCATTGCCCGGGGGATTGCTATTGGCGACGAACTGGAGTATGCCGACGAAGCAACCCTGGGCCGGTCACTCACCGATCGCCTGCCATTTGACGAAAACAGGTAAAGAGATGCAAACAGAGAGAATTATAAAACAGATAAAACTCATATTCTGGGTTATTTGGTCGGCCCTGCTGGCAGCTCTCATCACCATCCTGATTATGCGTTCTGCTTTTGGCGCACTTGTAGATTCCACTATAAGTCAGCGCGAGACGCTCAAATCCATCATCCTTATTCTATCGCTGGGCGGCATCCCGGCCAGTTACTTTTTTCACAGTAAAAAGATAAAGTACATCCGGAAGAGTTTGCCAATGAGTGAAAAACTAAAACAATTCCGAATCAGCTTTTTTATTAAGATAGCGACCCTGGAAGCACTGACCTTTTTAGCCCTTCTGGGCCACCTGCTCACCGCCGACTTTTCTTTTATTTATATCTTTGCCTTGCTGTTTATTGCCTATTCATTGAATATGCCCTCTAAAAGGAGTATATTTAATGAACTGGAAAAGGATTAAAGAAAGTGTTATTTTATGATTATTGCAGTTGATTTTGACGGTACCATTGTAGAGCACAGATATCCCGAGATAGGCAAAGAGAAACTGTTTGCTTTTGAAACACTTAAAGCGTTTCAAAAGGAGGGCCACCTGCTGATTTTATGGACTTTCAGAGCCGGCAAAGAGCTGGAGGAAGCGGTGGAGTATTGCCGCAAAAACGATGTGGAATTTTACGCGGTAAACAAAAGCTTTCCCGAGGAGAAATACGATGGATCGGTGAGCCGTAAAATCAATGCCGATCTGTTTATTGACGATCGCATTGTGGGCGGTTTTCCGGGCTGGGGCGAAATTTTTCAGCGTTTGAGTGGCGAAATGCCCAATACCGACCGGGATCTGTTTATGGCCCGCTATGCCAGATCCGAAAGGGGTACATTTTGTGGTTTCATAAAGTCACTCTTCTGTAAAGAAGAGATATATCATGGTAGCTAACCCGGAATGCCAAAAATCTCCATCATCATCGTCACCTATAACTCGGGTCCCCTCACCTATCTGTGCCTCTGGTCCCTGCAAAAAGCAAACCTGCAACACAGCGAAGTAATTGTAGTGGACAATGCCGGAACCGACGGTATCCCGGAGACACTCCGCCACTATTTCCCTTTTATAAAGCTCCTGAAAAACAGAGCCAACGAAGGCTTTGGACGTGCCTGCAACCACGGTATGCGCCAGGCAAAAGGCCGGTTTTTTCTGATGCTCAATCCCGATACCATAGTGCCCGAAAATTTCGAGGCTCTCATACTTCGCTTCTTTGAAGAGCATCCCTTTGCAGGGGCCATGGGTGCGAAAATGATTTCGGGAGATGGCGAATATCTTCCCGAGTCGAAACGAAACCTGCCTACACCTGTTGCCTCCCTCTACCGTTTCATCGGACTGGCGCACCTATTTCCGCGCTCGGCCCGTTTTGCGCGCTACTATGCCGGGAATCTTTCACCCTCCTCTAAAGGCACCGTTGAAGTATTGTCGGGGGCATTTATGGTAGTTACCCGGCAAGCCATTGAAAAGAGTGGTGCTTTCGACCCGCGCTTTTTTCTCTATGGCGAAGATATTGACCTCTCATGGCGAATACACCAGGGAGGATTTGAGGTATGGTATAACCCGACCCTCACCATTATCCATTTCAAAGGCGAAAGCACCCCAAAAGATCTGTACCATGCCAAAACCTTTTATGGAGCCATGCAGCTGTTTTACCAAAAGCATTTTAGGAATCGCTACCACCCACTGATCTCCGTAGCCACACTGACATCGATCAAAGTGCTTACCCTTTTAGCCGCCTCTAAACATTTTATTACGTCCCGGTTTTTGGAAAAGTCCCCAAGTCAATATTGCCTGTACCAGAGCTCCTCCCATGCCGTTTTAAATCATCTGAAAGGCAGAATACCCTTTGAATTTGTTTTGCCGCAAGAGTGCCATAACCCAAAAATGGCTCGTGCACTTGTAATCAGCACTGCCCACAGCGGGTCGGACGAAATTATTGGCACCACCCAACAGTGCCACGAACACCGCTTGCAATTGTTTATCTGGCATCCATCCGCCGGACATCTGTTTATGATTGCCGGCAAAAACAGACAAAGCCGATGGTTTATAATCCCATAATCTGCTTACTGCCGCGAGCATTCGCTCACCAAAAACAGACTGCTCGAAAAAGTCTGCACAACTAATAAGGTTGGAATGCTCTTTTTTTTGTATTTTGTCACACCCTATAATCCAAAGAAAAACGCTATGAACCGACTTTACAAATCAGCTTTGATCGTACTTCTTGCCTGCTTTACGGTCATCACCCTCCCGGCGCAATCGCCACGTAAAACTTTGAAAAAGGCCGATCAACAGATTGAATGGGAACAATTTGAAGAAGCCATCTCCACACTGGCACCACTGGTGGAAAACAAAGACCCACAGGCAACTCTGCTTACAGGATTCAGTTTGTTAAACACACCCGGGAAGCTGCCACAGGCAGTCGAAGTGCTCAGGCAGGCCGTCGAATACTTCCCTCTGGATAAAACCAACAGCCCTGGAGCCATTGAATCCCGCTTTTATCTGGCCCAGGCCATGCATCGCATGGAGCGTTGCCCCGAAGCGTTGGAAATCCTTAACAGCCTCCGGGCTCAACTCCCTAAAGGAACGCTGCTGGAAAGTGTAAACAGAGAGATAAGCTATTGCAACAATCTAATGGAGCTGAAAGATAAACCGGTGAACATTCGCATTGAACATCTGGGTAACATTCTGAATAGCCCCTGGGAAGAGCACAGCCCTATTGTGATGTACGACGAATCTATCATCTATTTCACCTCCAACCGGCCGGTGAAGGAGTATGGTGAAGAGGGGCCTTACTTTGAAAATATTTACGTTAGCCACTGGAGAAATGGCGATTGGACTCCCCCCCAATTGGTGGAGCTACCCGACATGATGCCGGGAAACAGGGCTACCGTAAGCCTTACACCCGACGGACAGGGACTGGTGTTTTTTCAAAACGACGGCCGCTACGGGCAGCTCTATATCACCCGCCGCACTTTTAGCGGATGGAGCACTCCCGAAAAACTGCCCTTCCCCATCAATTCGGGACATGCCGAGACCCATGCCAGTTTCTCGTCAGATGGCGGTACCATCTACTTCTCCAGCGACCGCCCCGGCGGATTTGGCGGCAAGGACATCTACATCTCCCATCAGCTGCCCGATGGAAGCTGGGGCCCGGCCATCAATCCCGGCCCGGCCATCAACACCTCCATGGACGAAGAGGGACCCTTTATCCATCCCGATGGCAAGACCCTATACTTCTCCTCTGCCGGTCACAACTCGGTAGGTGGTTACGATATCTTTTCCAGCGTACTTCAGGAAGACGGGCAGTGGCAGAACGCGCAAAACATAGGCTACCCCATCAATACACCCGAAGACGATCTCTTTTTTATTCCCACTCCCAACGGCCGCCACGTTTATTATGCCTCACAGCAGCAAGACGGCCTGGGCGCATCCGACCTATACCTCATTCACCTCTCCCCCGGCGACGACCGCTCCCTGGCAGTGGTTTCGTCGCACGTGTTTAACTCCAGCAACCAGCCCGCCGAGAATGCCAACATCAAAGTGACCGATGCTGAAACCGGGGAGTCGATGGGTATCTTCAGGGTAAACCCCGTTACCGGAAAATTTATTGCCATAGTGCCCACCGGTAACGAATATCTGCTTACCATTGAGAGCGAAGCCTACAACACCTTCACACAAAAGTTTAACCTTCCGCTGAGGGATGAGTATGGCTCAACCCAAAGAGCCATCTATCTGCCTGCTATAACACTAACCAGAAGTAACAAATAACGAAAAATAAAATAACACTATGATTACCGGTACACGGGTGTTGCTTAGAGCCCTGGAACCTTCTGATGCCGACCTCCTTTATGAGTGGGAAAACCAAATGGAGCTGTGGCCGGTGAGCAATACACTGGTGCCCTTCAGCCATTATCAGGTGCAGAAATATATCGAACACTCCTCCCTCGATCTCTACCAGACCAAACAGCTGAGACTGATGATCGACCTTCGGGACAAAGAGTCGCCGCGCACCGTGGGCATGTTAGATATGTTCGACTTCGACCCTTTTCATTCCCGTGCCGGAGTGGGTATCCTAATCCATAAGCCGGAACGACAATCGGGCTATGCCAAAGAGGCACTCACCCTCTTTCTGGATTATGCCTTTAATCACCTGGCACTGCATCAACTCTACTGCAACATTTCCCAAAACAATGCCGCCAGCATCAGCCTCTTTGAGTCGCTGGGGTTTGAGCGGGTGGGCATAAAAAAAGAGTGGCTGCGTAGAGGCAGCGGGTACGAAGATGAATGGATGTTTCAGAGGATGAATGGATGATTACTATTCTTTTAGCAATAAGCTCAAACGATTTTTAGAAGCAAAGGAGGGAATGTTGTGTTTCATGCAGCCATACCGCATTTCCAAAAATATTTGACATCAATAATGAGTATGATTGTTCTTAAATAATTGGATTAAATGAGAATAATTGAAAGAAAATACTTAGGCACATATGAAAAGATAATTGGAAATAAAATTCCTAATTTAATTAGGGTCTGCTGTTTAAGTCTGAGCTTCAGTTCCAAATATTAAAGTTGGCCCCAGGCTTGCGCCTGGGACCTGAAGTACGGGCTTTAGCCCCCCGATTCACTCTTAGCTACGCTTTCGTGATCGGGAGGTTATTCGTATT
>JACDJA010000368.1_pt1 | contig 53874 bp, 46 predicted proteins | sample 7449241 | NCBI WGS metagenome assembly JACDJA01 (sample SAMN14253289, study PRJNA609438) | sludge metagenome | isolation source: initial anaerobic sludge | collected 2018-12-20 | reverse complement strand
CTGTCCGAACTGAAATCGCTGCACGTCTCGCAGCTGATCGAGATGGCCACCGCCCTCGAAATCGAGAACCCGCAGCGAATGCGCAAGCAGGAGCTGATGTTCGCGATCCTCAAGCGCAAGGCCCGGACCGGCGAGACGATCTTCGGCGACGGCTGCCTCGAGGTGCTGCCCGACGGCTTCGGCTTCCTGCGCTCGCCCGAGACCTCCTACCTGGCGAGCACCGACGACATCTATATCTCGCCGTCGCAGATCCGCCGCTTCAACCTGCACACCGGCGACTCGATCGAAGGCGAAGTGCGCACGCCGAAGGAGGGCGAGCGCTATTTCGCGCTGGTGAAGGTCGACAAGATCAACGGCGAGCCGCCCGAGGCGAGCAAGAACAAGATCCTGTTCGAGAACCTCACCCCGCTGCACCCGAACCAGCCGATGGTTCTGGAGCGCGACATCAAGGCCGAGGAGAACATCACCGGGCGCATCATCGACATGATCGCGCCGATCGGCAAGGGCCAGCGCGGCTTGATCGTCGCGCCGCCGAAGGCCGGCAAGACCGTCCTGATGCAGCACATCGCGCACGCGATCACGACCAACCACCCCGACGTCGTGCTGATCGAGCTGCAGATCGACGAGCGTCCCGAGGAAGTCACCGAGATGACGCGCTCGGAGCGCGGCGAGGTCGTCGCCTCCACGTTCGACGAGCCGGCCACGCGCCACGTGCAGGTCGCCGAGATGGTGATCGAGAAAGCCAAGCGGCTCGTCGAGCACAAGCGCGACGTCGTCATCCTGCTCGATTCGATCACTCGCCTGGCGCGCGCGTACAACACGGTGGTGCCGGCCTCGGGCAAGGTCCTCACCGGCGGCGTCGACGCCAACGCGCTGCAGCGCCCGAAGCGCTTCTTCGGCGCGGCGCGCAACATCGAGGAAGGCGGCTCGCTGACGATCATCGCCACCGCGCTGATCGACACCGGCAGCCGGATGGACGAGGTGATCTACGAGGAGTTCAAGGGCACCGGCAACATGGAGCTGCACCTGAACCGGCGCATGATGGAAAAGCGCGTCTACCCGGCGATCGACATCAACCGCTCGGGCACGCGGCGCGAGGAGCTTCTCATCAAGGCCGAGGTGCTGCAGAAGATCTGGATTCTGCGAAAGCTGCTGCACGACATGGACGAGCTCGAGGCGATGGAATTCCTGCTCGACAAGGTCCGCCAGACGAAGAGCAACCAGGAGTTCTTCGAGATGATGCGGCGCGGCGTCTGATCCGCTATAATCAGCGGCTTTTCATCGCTGCGGCCTCCTTCACGGATCCGACAATGAAACAGGGCATCCACCCCGAATATCGCGAAGTCGTCTTCATGGACATGGCGAACGGCTTCAAGTTCGTCACGCGTTCCACGGTCGGCACGCGCGAGAAGATCAAGATGGACGACGGCAAGGAATACCCGTTGTTCAAGCTCGACGTCACCTCCGAGTCGCACCCGTTCTACACCGGCGCCCAACAGCGCATCATCGAAACGGGCCGCGTCGAGAAATTCCGCCAGAAGTTCGCCCGAAGCGGCAAATGAGGTGAGCGGGGAATAGCTCTGCCAGGCAGCTTCGGCTGCCTTTTTTTCGGCCCCGTCCCGTGCTGCAGGAGCCCCCGTGTCGTCGATGAGACCTTTCATCGTCACCGAGTTGCAGGCGGGCAAGCTCCCGCGCTGGGGGCTGCTGCTCGTCTGCGCGCTGTACGCGGTTCCCGGTTTCGTCGGCCGCGACCCGTGGCGTACGCTCGACGCCGCCGGCTTCGGCATCGCGCTCACCATGATGCGCGGCGACTTCGCCGACTGGCTGCTGCCGAACATCGCCGGCCAGCCGATCGTCGCGCAGGGTCCGCTGCCGTTCTGGATCGCCGCCGCGTTCGGCCGCGCGACGCAGTGGTTGCTCGGCGAGCACGGCGCGGTGCGAGCGGCGGTGCTGGCGACGCTCGCCGCCGCACTGGTCCTCGTCTGGTACGCCAGCTACGCGCTGGCGAGACGCCAGGGCGTGCAGCCTTCCGACCCGTTCGGCGCGTCGGCGTCGCGCGTCGACTACGCACGCGCGATCGCCGACACGGGCCTGCTCGTGCTGATGGCCACTTTCGGCCTTCTGGTGCGGATGCACGAGACCACCGCCGAACCGGCGCAGGTCGCGTGGATCGCGCTGTTCCTGTTCGGCTGCGCGCACGCACTCGAGCGTCCGGCGATCGGCGGCGCGATCGCGGGCGCGGCCATCGCCGCGAGCCTGCTCACGCGCGGCGCCGGCCACGCGCTCGCACTGCTCGTCGTGCTCGTCGCGTTGCCGATGGCAAGCCGTGCGTTCCGGCTCGTCGGGCGACGCATGCTCGTGTTCGCGACGGGCGCCGCGCTGGCGCTGGCGCTGCCCTGGCCGCTGGCGCTGCTGCAGTCGCCGGCGGGCCTGGCGCACCTGGGCGGCTGGCTCGCGTGGAACCGCGACGCCCTCTCCGGCCCGACGCTCGATTCGATCGTCTATTTCGCGCGGACCGCGCCGTGGTTCTACTGGCCGGCCTGGCCGGTGGCGTTGTGGGCCGCGTACCGCTGGCGCGCACGCTGGAGCGAACCGGCGGTGGCATTGCCGACGCTGGCGGTCGTTGCGCTCGGGCTGCGCGCGCTGCTCGCACCGAACGGCGCCGAGGGATGGCTGCTGCCGGCAACCGTGCCGCTGGCGCTGCTCGCCGCCGTCGGCGTGCCGACGCTCAGGCGCGGCATCGTCAACCTCATCGACTGGTTCGCCGTCACCAGTTTCACGCTGTTCAGCATCGTGATCTGGGCATACTGGATTGCGTTGATGACCGGGTTCCCGCCGCGAATGGCCTTCCGCATGCGCCAGATGGCGCCCGGCTTCCTGCCGCAAGGCGTCTTCGACGAGGTCGTTCTCGGCGTCGCGGCCACCGTCGCCTGGCTGCTGCTCGTGCGCTGGCGCATATCGCGCCAGCCGCCGATGATCTGGCGCCCGATGGTGCTCTCGTGCGGCGGCGTCGTGCTCGCGTGGTTCCTGCTGATGACGCTGTGGCTTCCGGTCTTCAACGAACGCAACACCTACCGCGACCTGTCGGCCGAGCTGCGCGCGGCCTTCGACGCGGGCGAGCCGCGCACGCGCGACTGCGTGACGACCGACAACGTCGAACGCGCCGCACGCGCGAGCTTCTACTACTTCGCGCAACTTCCCTTCGGCGCACCGGGCGAGCGCTGTCGCTGGCTGCTCGTGCAGGACGACCGGGAGTCGGTGCTGGCGCAACCGCCCGCAGGCGCAGGATGGCAGCTGCGGTGGGAAGGCCGGCGCCGCAGCGGCCGCGACGAGCGCTTCCTGCTGTTCAGGCGAAGCGAAGATGCGGCGGCCGGCGTGGGGTCGACCGAAGGCGCGCCGGCCGCGGTCGAGGGCGCGAACGACTTCAGGCCGGTGCAGCCGTGACGAGGAAGTGCTGGCGGTAGTAGCGCAGTTCGTCGATCGACAGCATCGCGTCGGCCAGCGCCGTGTGGTCGCTCTTCTTCGTGAAGCCCTTCGCGATCTCCGGGCGCCAGCGCCGGCACAGCTCCTTCAGCGTGCTCACGTCGAGGTTGCGGTAGTGGAAGTGCGCCTCGAGTTGCGGCATGTAGCGCACGAGGAAACGGCGATCCTGGCAGATCGAGTTGCCGCACATCGGCGAGCAGTTCGCCGGCACCAGCGCCGAGACGAAATCGAGCAGCCGTCGCTCGACCTCGGCCTCGGTGTACGTCGAGGCGAGCACGCGCTCGACGAGCCCGGTGCGCGCGTGCGTGGATCGATTCCACTGGTCCATGCCGTCGAGCACCGCGCGCGGCTGGTACACCGCGTACGACTCGCTGTGCGCGACGACCTCGAGCTGCGCGTCGGTCACGACGACCGCCGCCTCGATGATCCGATCGACCGCAGGGTTCAGGCCCGTCATCTCGAGGTCGATCCAGATGAGCCTCGATTCGTCGGGTGACGACACGGGTGCCGTCGGACGCTGTGACATAATTTTTTCTCCGTCGACGATTCTCGCACAGCGCCCCCTTGACATCGCAGGCCTTCACGCTCCTGTTCGCATTCGCGCTGCTCGCCGCGGTGGCGACAAAGCTGTGGCTGGCGACGCGACAGATCCGGCACGTGGTCGGCCATCGCGACGCGGTGCCCGCCAGCTTCGCCTCGCGCATCGATCTCGCCGCGCACCGGCGCGCCGCCGACTACACCGTCGCGCGCACGCGGCTGTCGATCGTCGATACGGTGTTCGGTGCGCTGGTGCTGCTGGGCTTCACGCTGTTCGGCGGGCTGCAGGCGCTGCTCGACGCGTTGCAGGCGCTGCTGCCCGCGTCGGGCTTCCTGCGATCGCTGGCCTTCGTCACCGCGGTCTTCGCGATCTCGGCGCTGCTCGAGCTGCCGTTCGCCTGGGTGCGCCGGTTCCGCATCGAAGAGCGCTTCGGCTTCAACCGGATGACGCCGCGCCTTTTCCTCCTGGATACGCTGAAGGCGGCCGCGGTCGCCGTCGTGCTCGGCCTGCCGTTGCTCGCGCTCGTGCTGTGGCTGATGCGCGCGAGCGGCGCGCTATGGTGGTTGTGGGTGTGGGTCGCGTGGGCCGTCTTCAACGTCGCCGTGCTCGTGCTCTACCCGACGGTGATCGCGCCGCTCTTCAACCGCTTCGAGCCACTGCCCGCCGGTGAATTGCGCAGCCGCGTCGAGGCGCTGCTCGCGCGTTGCGGCTTTGCCTCGAAGGGGCTGTTCGTGATGGACGGCAGCCGTCGCTCGGCGCACGGCAACGCCTATTTCACCGGGCTGGGGCGCGCCAAGCGCATCGTGTTCTTCGACACGCTGATCTCGCGCCTGGACGCACCCGAGATCGAAGCGGTACTTGCGCACGAACTGGGCCACTACGAGCGGCGCCACGTGCAGAAGCGCATCGCGCTGAGCTTCGCCGCGAGCCTGGCCGGGCTGTGGCTGCTCGGCTGGCTGTCGCGGCAGGCGTGGTTCTACGAGGGGCTCGGCGTCTCGCCGGGCGTCGGCGAACTGGACGCCGCCGCGCTCGTGCTGTTCCTGCTCGCAATGCCGGTGTTCACGTTCCTGCTGCAGCCGCTGTTCGCCGCCGTGTCGCGCCGACACGAGTTCGAGGCCGACGCCTTCGCGGCGAGGCACGCGCACGCGAGCGACCTCGCCGCCGCGCTCGTGAAGCTGTACAAGGACAATGCGTCGACGCTCACGCCCGACCCCGTGCACTCGGCGTTCTACGACTCGCACCCGCCGGCGTCGCAGCGCATCGGCCGGCTCGGCGAGCTCGCCTCTGCCTGATCGCGATTCGTCGCCGAGGTCTTCGATGAGAGAACCGATGTCCCGAGCCCGGCTGCTCGCGCGCAAGTCACGCCCGTCCCCGGGACCCGCCTGGTCGCAGACCGAGATCGAGGCGCAATTGTCCGAGCTGCCCGGCTGGAGCCAGCGCGAAAATGCCATCGAGCGCAGCTTCGCATTCCGCGACTACTACGAGACGGTCGCCTTCGTGAACGCACTTGCGTGGATGGTGCACGGCGAAGATCACCACCCGGAACTGGTCGTCGGCTACAACCGGTGCGCCGTGCGCTTCTCCACCCATTCGGCTGGCGGCATCTCCGAGAACGACTTCATCTGCGCTGCCAAGACCGATGCCGTCTTCGGGCGAAGCGGAAACTGAAACGCCCTCGGCAACGCCCGCCGGCGCCGGCACCGAACGGGCCTGCGTGGTTGCGAGCTTCGGGCGGCACTACTGCGTGCGTGTGGCCTCGGGCGACGAGCGCGTGGCCGTCACGCGAGGCAAGCGCACCGACCTGTGCGTGGGCGACGAAGTCGAGATCCGCGCGCTGGGCGTCGGGCAGGCGGTGATCGAATCGCTGCATGCGCGAAAGACACTGCTGCAGCGAAGCGATGCGTGGCGCACGCGGCTGATCGCCGCGAACGTCGAGCGCGCCGCAGTGGTCGTCGCCGGCGAGCCGGCATTCTCCGAAGAGCTGTTGATGCGCATGCTGATGGCGATCGAGACCGCGGGCATCGAGCCCGCGATCGTCGCCAACAAGGCCGACCGCGAAGCGGCGCGAAGCGCGATCGCCGCGCGCATGGCGCTCTACCGCGGCCTCGGCTATCCGGTCTTCGAGCTCAGCGCGCTCGTCGATCCGGACGCCGCGCGCGCATCGCTCGGCACCTGGCTCGCCGGGCACCAGACGCTGCTGCTCGGCGAATCCGGAATGGGCAAGTCGACGCTCGTCAACGCGCTCGTTCCCGACGCGCAGGCACGCACGAACGAGATCTCGCAGGCGCTGGGCACCGGCCGGCACACGACGACCTTCAGCCGCCTGTTCGACGTCCCGGCCCACACCGCGTCGCAGGCGCGCATCGTCGACAGCCCCGGCCTGCAGACCTACGGGCTGCATCACCTGTCGCGCTCGCAGCGCAGTCACGCGATGCGCGAATTCGCCGGCCTGCCCGAACGCTGCCGGTTCAACAATTGCACGCATCGCGACGAACCGGAGTGCGCGATCCGCGCGGCCGCGCAGCGCGGCGAGATCGACGGATTGCGCTATCGGCTGTACCTGGAGATCGAGCGGGAGGAGCAATAGGGGAGGCACGCTAAGGGGCGCTGCGCACGCGGCCGGCCGGCTGGCCGGCCGCATGCGGGGACGGCTGCAACGCTCGTGCGCTGAAACGCTCGGGGCTGAAACGCTCGGGAATCGAGCGAACTCTCGCGTGGAATGCGTTTCACGCACTGCAGCGCTCGTTTTCCGAGCGATGCGCGCAGCGGCTCGATCAGCGTCGGCGCACCTCGCGCCCTCCCCTCATCGCCCCAGCCACGCGGCGATCGTCACCATGGCAAACAGGCTGATCCACAGCACCACCGAGCGCCAGACGAGGCCGACCGCACTGCGCAGCGCGCCGGGATCGGGCTCGGCCCCCGGCCACTCGAAACCCTGGTCGCCGGCCGCCCAGCGGGCCTCGAGCGCGGGGTCGGCGATGCGAAGCCCGAGCGCGCCGCCGCCCGAGGCGAGCAGCAGTGCGCGCGAGTCGGCCGCGGTGCCCGAGGCGATCGCGCCGCGCCAGCAATAGACGGCGTCCTCGAAGTTGCCGACGACGGCGAAGCCCGCGGCGGAAAGGCGCGCGGGGAGCCAGTCGATGGCGCGAAAAGCGCGGTCGGCGAACACGGCGTAGGGCTCGTTCGCAGGCGCTGCGCCTTCGACGATCGGATGTGCCCAGCGCCGCGCGAGGAGCTCGGCGACGCGATAGAGCACCGGGCCGGTCACGCCGGGCAGCAGGATGTACCAGAAGAGCGGCCCGAAGACGTGCCGGTGCGCGGCGACGAGCGCCGCGGCCACGGCGTCGCGGCAGATCGCCGGCACCGAGATGTCGTGCACGACGCGCTCGAGCGAGTCGTCGGCGTCGACCCGGCCCAGCCAGCGATCGAGCACTGCTCGCGCACCGGCGGAATCGTCGGCGGCGAGCGCCAGCTGGATCTCGGTGAACGCGTGACTGAACTGGCGGAAGCCGACGGTCAGATACAGCACGGCAACGTGCACCACGAAGACCGCGACCGGGTGCACGAGCGATGCGAGCCATTCGAGCAGTGCAGCGCCGACGACGCAGGCGCCCACCATGACAAACCAGCCGAGCGCACCGTATTTCCGCTCGCCGGCGTCGGTGTTCGCGCGCACGAAATCGGCCGCGGCGAGCGCGGCCCGGTGTGCCGGGTTGCCGGCTCCGAGCGGTCGGCCCTGCTCGATCAGCAGCGTGAAGATCAGCGCGATGAAGCCCATGCGGTCGTGTCGAGGGCCGCTTCGCCCGACTTCAGGCGATCAGCAGCCGGTACAGGTTGCGCAGCATCGCAGCGGTTGCGCCCCAGATGAAGCGCTCCTGCGCTTCACCCGGCGCACGATAAGGCATCGTGAAGAAGGTGCGCTCCGAACCGCCGGCGATCCGCACGCTGCGGCGCTGATGATGACGGGGATTCATCAGGAAATCGAGCGGCACCTCGAATACGTCGGCGACTTCGGACGGATCGGGCCGCAGCGAGAAGCCGGGATGCAACAGCCCGACGACCGGCGTGACGAGAAACCCCGTGCCGGTGAGGTACTCGGGCAGCGGACCGATGACGTCGACGCGCGCCCGCTCGATGCCGATCTCCTCGTGGGCCTCGCGCAGCGCTGCGTCGACCGGCGTGGCGTCGGTGCTCTCGAGCCGGCCGCCAGGAAAGGCAACCTGACCCGAATGATGCCGCAGGTTCCACGTGCGCTGCGTCAGCAGCAGCGTGGCGCGCTGCGCATGGAGCACGATCGGCACCAGCACCGCCGCGGCGCGCGGATCCTCGCGATCGAGACGGAAGCGGTCGGCGGTCTGCTCGGGCTGCCACGGCGGAGGATGAGCGAAGCGCTCGCGCAGCGCCGGTTCGCTCAGCCGCTCGGCCGGCACCGGCGGCAGGCCGTCGTGCGCCTCGAATGCCGGCAGCTCGCGCGGGTCGAACGACGGAAGAGCCACGACCGGCTCGCTCGGCATGCGCTGTGTCCGCCCTGTGCTGCTCACCGCGCCCGGCTTCACCTCGGTTGCGCTTCTGTTTCGCCTCGGTTGCGCCTGGGGTGCGAGTCGATCGCGCTACGTTCGCGCCTCATTCGCGCCTCATTTGCCACTTCAGCCGCGCTTCGAGTGCGCTTCGGTCGCGTATCCGTGGCGCCTCACTTGCGTTCGCGCTGCGTTCCGCTGCGGTGCCGTCGCGCTTCAGCTGCGCGCAGCGCCCGCGCGTGCCGAGCGGTTGGGCAGCTTCTCCTTGATGCGCGCCGATTTGCCGGAGCGCGCGCGCAGGTAGTAGAGCTTCGCGCGGCGCACGTCGCCGCGTCGCTTGACCTCGATGCCGGCGATCAGCGGCGAGTACAGCTGGAACGTGCGCTCTACGCCTTCGCCCGAGGAGATCTTGCGGACGATGAACGAAGAATTGAGCCCGCGGTTGCGGATCGCGATGACCACGCCTTCGTACGCCTGCACGCGCTTGCGCGTGCCTTCGACGACGTTGACGCTGACGACGACGGTGTCGCCGGGCGCGAAGGGAGGAATCGTCTTGCCGAGCCGGTCGATTTCTTCCTGCTCGAGTTGGCGGATCAGGTCCATCGGAGATCTCCTGGCCCGTCGTGTCGCGCCGATGTTGTCGTGGCACGTGCCCATGCACGTGCGCCGTGGGCCTCGCCGCGAACCTTCGAAGCGTGAAGGCGCGGAAAGAATGCTGCGCGCAGAGGACGGAAAGCCTTCGATTCTAGCGTGAACGGCGTGCCCGCGCCAACACGCGCTCGTCCTCCTCGTCGAGCCGTCCCTGCGCGCGTGCGCGCTCGATCAGGTCCGGCCGCTTGCGCAAGGTGGCGAGCAACGCCTGCTCGCGCCGCCAGCGCGCGATCCGCGCGTGGTGGCCCGACAGCAGCACGTCGGGCACCGGTTCGCCGTCGAACACCTCCGGACGCGTGTACTGCGGGTGATCGAGCAGATCTTCGGCGAAGGACTCGTGCACGACGGAAGCGGCGTCGTTCGTCGCGCCCGGCAGCAGGCGCACGACGGCGTCGATCAGCATCATCGCCGGCAGCTCTCCGCCGGAGACGACGAACTCGCCGACGGCGATCTCCTCGTCGACGTGACGGTCGAGCACACGCTGATCGATCGCCTCGTAGCGACCGGCGACCAGGATCGCCCCGGGCGACCGGGCGAGCGCGCGCACGCCTGCGTCGTCCAGCGGGCGACCCTGCGGCGACAGCGCGAGCACCCGGCGCCCGGCAGGGCCCGCGGCACGCGCCGCCTCGATCGCGGCGACGAGCGGTTGCGCGAGCATGACCATGCCGGGCCCCCCGCCGTAGGGTCGGTCGTCCACGCTGCGGTAAGCGTCGCTGGCGTAGTCGCGCGGATTCCAGCAGGCGAGAGACCACAGCCCTCGTTCGAGCGCGCGCGACGAGATGCCGAAGCGCGTGATCGCGTCGAACATCGCCGGAAACAGCGTGATCGCGTCGAAACGCACGCTCACCAGTCGCGCCGCCAGTCGGCGACGACGACGCGCGCCGCGAGATCGACCGAGCGGATCAACTCGGGCACGAGCGGGATGAGTCGCTCGTGCGCGCCGTCGTCGTCGGCCGAAACGCGCATCACCGGATGCGCCGGATGGTCGTCGATGCCGACGACCGTGCCGAGCGGATCGCCGTCGGGGTCCAGCACCGCACACCCGATCAGGTCGGCCCAATAGACTTCGTCGCCGGGCAGCGCCGGAAACCGCTCGCGCTCCAGCAGTACCTCGGTGCCTTCGAGCGCGAGTGCCGCGGTGCGATCGTCGATTCCCTCGAGCTTGGCGACGATCTCGCCTGCGCCGTGCGGCCTGGCGTGCTGCACGTCGATCGCCCGCAGCGTGGCGCAAGCACTACCCGGCGCTGCGCGCAGCAGCCAGACCGGCAAGCTCAGCAACAGCGAAAGGCGAGGATCGTTGTAGGGGGAGACGCGCACCCAGCCGCGCACCCCCCAGCCGCCGACGATGCGGCCCACGGGGATCGGATCGACGGACTCGGGCAACGCGGCGTGGCGAGCGGGCGGGGCCGCGCTCGGCTGCGCCAGCCGCGCGGGCTCCTCGCGCGACGTCCGCGCCTCAGGCGGCGGGCGCTTGCCCGGGCGCGTAGCCACGCGCGAGTCGCGCGACCGTCGGCGACAGCGCCGCGCCCTGCTGCTTCCAGTATTCGAGGCGCTCGACCGCCAGCTTCAGCCCCGGCTCGTTGCCGCTGGCGATCGGGTTGTAGAACCCGAGGCGCTCGATGAATTCGCCGTCGCGCCGGCTGCGCTTGTCCGCCGCGACGATGTGATAGAAGGGGCGCTTCTTGGCACCACCGCGCGTCAGGCGGATCACGACCATGTTCCGTTTTCCTTGGAGGGGCGAAAAACCGCACATTCTAGCGCAGATCGCGCGTGCGAATTCGCGGTGCTCGGCGCCTTTTCAGAAAAGCCCGAGCTGCTCGGCCTGCGGATCGCGACGAAAACGGTCGGTGCGCAGCTCCCGTCGTCGATCGTCGTAGCCGAACCTGCGCAGCGCCATCTCGAAGCGCAGTCGCAGCAGTTGCGCCCAGGCGCCCTCTGCGGCCAGGCGCTTGCTCATCCGCTCCCGCGCGCGCGACGCTCGCGGGAGCGTCCGGTCGTTCGCAGGCGGGGCAGGCGCAATCGCCCGCCCGTTCGTAGCCGGTGCACCCGGCGCGGCGTGCAGTTCCCGCAGCCGTTCGAGTACCCGTGCCGCGCGCTGCGGATGATGCGCGGCGAGCCAGTCGGCGAACAACTGGCGCAACTCGTGGGGCAGCCGAAGCGTCGCGTAGAACGCGCGTCGTGCGCCTGCTTCATGCGCGCGAGCCAGCACCCGCTCGAGCTCGCCATCGTTCAGGAACGGCACGACCGGGGCGAGCGACACGCCCACCGGAATGCCGGCGTCGTGCAACCGACGCATCGTCTGCAGCCGCCGCCACGGTGCCGCAGCGCGCGGTTCCCAACGTCGGGCGAGATCGGGATCGAGCGTGGTGATCGTGAGGCACACGCTCACCAGGCCTTCCTGCGCCATCGGCGCGAGAAGGTCGATATCGCGTTCGACGAGTGAAGACTTCGTCAGCACGGTGAACGGGTGCCGGTGCTCCCGCAGCACCTCGATGATCGAGCGCGTGATGCGCCAGCGGCGCTCGATCGGCTGGTAGGCGTCGGTGGCCGTGCCGAGGGCGATCGGGGCGCAACGGTAGCCCGGGGCGGCCAGTTCGGCGCGCAGCCGCTCGGCGGCATTGACCTTGGCGATAATCTTCGACTCGAAATCGAGGCCGGGCGAAAGGCCGACGTAGCCGTGATTCGGCCGCGCATAACAGTAGATGCAGCCGTGCTCGCAACCGCGATACGGGTTGATCGAGCGATCGAAGGGAACGCCGGGCGAATCGTTCCGGGTGATCAGCGAGCGTGCATGCTCTTCGAGTACCGTCGTGCGAGGCAACGCGTGCGCGCTGCGAGCCTCGTCGTCGTCGCTCCAACCGTCGTCGAAGGCCTCGCGCCGCAGCTCGAAACGGTTCTGCGGGTTGGAAGAGGCGCCGCGACCGTGTGGCTGCGCGCCACACCGCCCGGTAGAAACCGAAAGCGACCTGGAGAGCATCGGGGCCCCGCTATACTGTATTTCGATACAGTATAACGAGAGCCGCGGAGAACCTCAGAACGCGGTTTCGGGCAGGGCGAGCACGCCGCTGGCCCCCTCGACGATGGTGTCGGCCATCCCCGGCGCCTGCACCAGCACGTGATCGGCGAAAAAGCGCGCGGTCGCGATCTTCGCGTCGAGGAAGGAGGCGTCGCCCGACTTCGCCTTGCGCATCGCGTCGGCCTTCATCGCCGCGCGCGCCATCTGCCAGCCGCCGAGCACGATACCGGCCAGCATCAGGTATGGAACGCTGCCGGCGAACACGCCGCGCACGTCGTTGCCGAAGGAATCGACGACGTAGTCGACGACCTGCTCGAGCGCCTGACGACCCGCGGCGAGCCGCTTTCCGATCGCCTCGAGCTCGGCGCCGCCGCGTTCGGCGAGCACCGCTTCCGTTTCGCGGATCTGCGCGATCAGTTCCTTCGCGACCGCGCCGCGGTCGCGCACCGTCTTGCGCCCGACGAAGTCGTTCGCCTGGATCGCCGTGGTGCCCTCGTAGATCGTCAGGATGCGCGCATCGCGGTAGTACTGCGCGGCGCCCGTCTCCTCGATGAAGCCCATGCCGCCGTGCACCTGTACGCCGAGCGAGGCGACCTCGATCGACATCTCGGTGGACCAGCCCTTGACGACCGGCACCAGGTATTCGTAGATCCGCTTGTGCTGCTCGCGCGTGGGCTCGTCGGTGGCGTGATGCGCCCAGTCGGAGTGCGCCGCCGCTACGAAGGCGAGTGCGCGCGCGGCTTCGGTCTTCGCGCGCATCGTCATCAGCATGCGACGCACGTCGGGGTGATGGATGATCGCCACCGGCCCCGACGAGCCTGCGACGTCGCGGCTCTGCACGCGCTCCTTCGCGTAGGACACCGCCTGCTGGTACGCACGCTCGGCCAGTGCGATTCCCTGGATGCCGACCGCGAAGCGCGCCGCGTTCATCATCACGAACATGTATTCGACGCCGCGGTTCTCCTCGCCGATGCGATAGCCCACGGCGCCCGCCCCCACCTCGCCCTTGTCGTCGCCGTAGAGCAGCACCGCGGTGGGGCTCGCGGCGATGCCCAGCTTGTGCTCGATCGACGCGCACCAGACGTCGTTGCGCTTTCCGCTCTCGCCTTGCTCGTCGACGACGTATTTCGGCACGACGAACAGCGAGATTCCCTTGACGCCCTCGGGCGCATCGGGCGTGCGCGCGAGCACGAGATGGACGATGTTCTTCGCCATGTCGTGCTCGCCGTAGGTGATGAAGATCTTCTGGCCGAAGATGCGGTAGCTGCCGTCGGGCTGCGGCACCGCCTTCGTGCGCACGAGCGCGAGATCGGAGCCCGCCTGCGGCTCGGTGAGGTTCATCGTTCCGGTCCAGTCGCCGGAGATGAGGTTCGGCACGTAGAGCTGCTGCTGCGCCGGCGAGCCTGCGGTGAGCAGCGCCTCGATGGCGCCGTCGGTGAGCAGCGGACACAACGCGAAGGACAGGTTCGCCGAGTTGAGCATCTCGATGCACGGCGTGGCGACGAGCTTGGGCAGGCCCTGGCCTCCGAAGCGCTCGGGATGCTGCACCCCCTGCCAGCCACCTTCGACGAAAGCGCGAAAGGCCTCGGCGAAGCCCGGCGAAGTCTTCACCTGGCCGTCGTCGAGCGTGGCCGGCTGCTGGTCTCCGCTGCGGTTCAGCGGTGCGACGACGCCCTCGTTGAACTTCGCGCATTCCTCGAGCACCGCGCGCGCCGTGTCGTAGCCGGCGTCGGCGAAGTCGGGCAGCGTTGCGAGTTCGTCGATGCCGGCCAGCTGCCGGAGGACGAAGAGCATGTCTTCGAGCGGTGCGCGGTACGTGGCCATGGCGGCTCCTCGCGCGCGGCGCGCTTCGCGCCCGCACGCCCTGTCAGCTCGGATCAGCCGAGCTCCTTCACCAGTTCGGGCACGATCGTGAAGAGATCGCCGACGAGTCCGTAGTCGGCCACACCGAAGATCGGCGCCTCCTCGTCCTTGTTGATCGCGACGATGACCTTGCTGTCCTTCATGCCGGCCAGGTGCTGGATCGCGCCCGAGATGCCGATCGCCACGTAGAGCTGCGGCGCGACGATCTTGCCCGTCTGCCCGACCTGCCAGTCGTTCGGCGCGTAGCCGGCATCGACCGCAGCGCGCGAGGCACCGAGCGCGGCGCCCAGTCTGTCGGCCAGCGGCTCGAGCATCTCGAAGTTGGCCGCGCTGCCCATGCCGCGCCCGCCCGAGACGACGACGCGAGCAGCGGTGAGTTCGGGACGGTCGCTCTTGGCGAGCTCGGCGCCGACGTAGCTCGACATGCCGGAGTCGGCGACGGCCTCGACCGGGTCGACGGGTGCGAGATTGCCGCCTGCCTCGACCGCGTCGAAGCCGGTCGTGCGAACGGTGAGAACCTTCACCGGATCGGCGCTGCGCACGGTGGCGATCGCGTTGCCCGCGTAGATCGGGCGCGTGAAGGTGTCGGGCGACTCCACGCCGATGATGTCGGAGACCTGCGCGACGTCGAGCTTCGCGGCCACGCGCGGCAGCACGTTCTTGCCGAAGGCGGTCGCCGGCGCGAGGATGTGGCTGTAGCCGTCGGCCGCCGTGTTGCCGGCGACCACGGCGAGCACCTGCGCAGCGACGTTCTCGGCGAGCTGGTTCTTCAGTTGCGGCGCGTCGGCGAGCAGCACCTTCGCGACACCGGCCGCCTGCGCCGCGGCCTGCGCCGCGTCTTCACAGGCGCTGCCGGCCACCAGGACCGTGACGTCGCCGCCGATCTTCTGCGCCGCGGCGATCGTGTTGAGCGTGCTCGGCTTCAGGGACGTGTTGTCGTGTTCGGCCAGGACGAGAACTGCCATTTCGTCGTTCCTTTTTTCTAGATCACTTTCGCTTCGTTCTTCAACTTCGACACGAGCGTGGCGACGTCGGGTACCTTGACTCCGGCCGTGCGCGCGGGCGGATCGCTCACCTTCAGCGTCTGCAGCCGCGGCGCAGGATCGACGCCGAGGTCTTCGGGCTTGACGACGTCGAGCGTCTTCTTCTTCGCCTTCATGATGTTCGGCAGCGTGACGTAGCGCGGCTCGTTCAGTCGCAGGTCGGTGGTGACGACCGCCGGCAGCGTGATCGAGATCGTTTCCAGCCCGCCGTCGATCTCGCGCGTGACGGTGGCCTTGCCGTCGGCGACTTCGAGCTTCGACGCGAAGGTGGCCTGGGGAAGGTCGGCGAGCGCGGCGAGCATCTGGCCCGTCTGGTTGGCATCGTCGTCGATCGCCTGCTTGCCGAGCAGGACGAGCTGCGGCTGCTCGCGCTCGAGCAGCGCCTTCAGGATCTTGGCCACCGCCAGCGGCTGCAGCTCGACGTCGGTCTGCACGAGAATCGCACGGTCGGCGCCGATGGCCATGGCCGTGCGCAGCGTTTCCTGGCACTGCTGCGGCCCGCAGGAAACGGCGACGATCTCGGTGGCGACTCCCTTCTCCTTCAGGCGCACGGCCTCCTCGACGGCGATTTCGTCGAAGGGGTTCATCGACATCTTCACGTTGGCGATGTCGACACCGCTCTGGTCGCTCTTGACGCGCACCTTCACGTTGTAGTCGACCACGCGCTTGACGGGGACGAGAATTTTCATCGGGAACTCACCAATGGAGGAATCGGCGGGGGAAACCGTGATTATAGGGAGTCGGGCCGCGGCTTCCGGCGGCCGGAGGCGTCGAACGCGGCCATGACGGCCGCGTCAGTGCCAGTTCGGCTTGCGCTTCTCGATGAAGGCCTGCACGCCTTCGAGCGCGGCCGGCTCCATCATGTTGCACGCCATCGTCTGCCCGGCAAGCTGGTAGGCACCTTCGACGCCCATCTCGAGCTGTCGGTAGAAGAGGTCCTTGCCCAGCGCGATCGCCTCGCGCGGCTTGCCGACGATCGACTTCACGAGCGCGTCGACGGCGGCGTCGAGTTCGTCGGCCGGCACGACGCGGTTCACGAGCCCGCGCGCAAGCGCCGTCGGCGCGTCGATGAAATCGCCGGTGACCAGCATCTCGAAGGCGGCCTTGCGCGGCACGTTGCGCGACAGCGCCACCGACGGCGTGGAGCAGAACAGCCCGAGGTTGACGCCCGACACCGCGAAACGCGCGCTGTCGACGGCGACGGCGAGGTCGCAGGCGGCCACCAGCTGGCAGCCGGCCGCGGTGGCGATGCCCTGCACGCGCGCGATGACCGGCTGCGGCATGCGCTGGATCGACGTCATCAGCCGCGAGCACTGTGCGAACAGCGTGCGGTAGTAGTCGTGCGAGGGCTCGGCGCGCATCTCGCGCAGGTCGTGCCCTGCGCAGAAGGCCTTGCCCGCAGCGCCGAGCACGACGACGCGCACCGACTCGTCGGCGGCGATCGCGTCGAGCTCGCGCTGTAGCGCGCCCATCAGCGCCTCGGACAGCGCATTGAACTGCGCGGGGCGATTCAGCGTCAGGCGGGCCACCGGCCCGTCGCGTTCGACCGAAACGGGCGCTGCGCCACCGTCGGCGCCGGTCTGGGGTTGTGCGGACATGGATCCTCCGGAAAATTGCGGCGACGGTGCGCCGTGCACCGTCGATGCCTGCCGATGCACCGATTATCGGCGCGCCGGCCCGATCGGCCAAACGGCGACTGCCGTGGCACGCAGCGTGCGTGCCGCTTCCCGTACACTCGACGACGACCTTTCCATACTCCCCTCCGATGCCTGCATGCTAGAGCGGATCCAGGCGGTTGCCGCACAGGTCGGTGAAGTCGTCGTGGGCAAGCAGCCGCAGATCCGGCTCGCGCTCGCCTGCCTGCTCGCACGCGGGCACCTGCTGATCGAGGACCTGCCCGGCGTCGGCAAGACCACGCTCGCGCACGCGCTTTCGATTTCGCTCGGCCTGCACTTCAAACGCGTGCAGTTCACCAACGATCTGCTGCCAGCCGACATCGTCGGCGTGTCGGTATTCGACCGCCAGCGCAACGGCTTCGTCTTCCATCCCGGCCCGGTGTTCTCGCAGGTGCTGCTCGCCGACGAGATCAACCGCGCATCGCCGAAGACGCAGTCGGCGCTGCTCGAGGCGATGGAGGAAGGGCAGGTGTCGGTCGACGGCGAGGCGCGCGCGCTGCCCGAGCCGTTCTTCGTCATCGCCACGCAGAACCCGCAGGACCAGATCGGCACCTTTCCGCTGCCCGAATCGCAGCTCGATCGCTTCCTGATGTGCGTCGAGCTCGGCTACCCGGACGCGAAGGCCGAGCGCTCGCTGCTCGAAGGCGTCGACCGGCGCGAGCTGCTCGAGCGCCTGCCGGCACGAATGGAGCCGACGCAACTCGTGCAGGCGCAGCGGCTCGTGCGCGAGATCCGCTGCGCGCCGGCGCTGCTCGACTACGTGCAGAACCTCGTCACCTACAGCCGGCGCAGCACGTCGCTCGCCGAGGGAATGAGCCCGCGCGCCGGGCTCGCGCTGCTGCACGCCGCGCGCGCTTGGGCGATGCTCGACGGACGCAACCACGTGCTGCCCGACGACGTGCAGGCGGTGCTCGTTCCGGTCGCCGGCCACCGGCTTCGTCCGTCCAGGGGAAGCAGCGGTTCGCACCGTGCGCGCGCCGAGCTCGTCGCCGAGTTGCTGCAGGCGGTCGCGGTGCCGTGAGGTAGTCCCGGTGAGCGTCGCCGTGCAGCCGGGCGAATTCCGGATCGGCCGCCGCAACGTCGCGGTCGCTCCGAGCGCCGCCGGAACGATGTTCGGCGCGGCGCTGCTGACGATGCTGATCGCAGCGATGAACTACCGGCTCACGCTGGGCTACGCGCTCACCTTCCTCGTCGCCGGCGTGGCGGTCGTGGCGCTGCTGCACACCGTGCGCAATCTCTCGATGCTGACGCTGCGCGGGGCGCGCGCCGAACCCGTGTTCGCCGGCCAGCACGCCGAGTTCACGCTGATCGCCCGAAACGCGACACGCTTCGAGCGCTTCGCGCTCGCGCTGCACGCGCCCGGCATGGCGCAAGCCGAGCACTTCGACGTCGCGCCCGGCGCCGAGCAGTTCGTCTCGGTGGCGCTGCCGACGAAGCGGCGCGGATGGATGGCGATACCGCCCTTCACGCTGGCGACGACCTTCCCGGTCGGCATCTGGCGGGCGCGCACGAAATGGCAGCCGTCGCAGCGCGTGCTGGTCTTCCCCGCGCCCGAGACGCCGGCCGCGCCGCTGCCTGCACGCAACGCGGCGAGCGGCGAAGGCGCGCGCAGCGGCGCCGGACAAGGCGACCTGGTCGCGCTGCGCCCGTATGCCGACGGCGATCCGCCGCAGCGCATCGCCTGGAAGGCGGTTGCGCGCAGCGCTTCGGGCGAGCTCGTCACGCGGCAGATGGGCGAAGCCGATCTCGGCGAGACGACGCTCGACTGGGACCTGCTGCCGGCGTCGATGGACGACGAAGCGCGACTGTCGCGACTGACCCGCTGGACGATCGACGCCGACGCGGCCGGCGCGCGCTTCGCGCTGCGCCTGCCGGGCGTGCGCATCGACGCCGACAGCGGGCCGGTGCACCGCCTGCGCTGCCTCGAGGCGCTGGCGACCTGGTCGCGCTGAGAACCCGCGCGCGCATCGACGCCATGGCAAGGCCGCTGCGATATTCGCTTCGCGCACTGGGTGGCGCGATGGGCGCGCAGTGGGAGCGCGAGCGGCGCGAGACGCTCTTCCTGATGCTGCCGGTGCTCGTGTCGGTGCTGCCGCACGTGCCGTACCTGCCCGTGTGGGCCGCCGTCGCGTTCGCGGTGCTGTTCGGCTGGCGACTGGCGCTCGTGCTGTCGGGCCGCTGGCTGCCACGCGCCTCGGTGCGCTGGGTCGCCGCGCTCGGCTGCTGCGCGGCGGTCTATGCGCAATACGGAACGCTGTTCGGCCGCCAGCCCGGAGTCGTGCTGCTCGTGCTCTTCCTCGGCGTGAAGCTGATGGAGATGCAGGCGCGCCGCGACCTGTTCGTCGTGATCTTCCTGTGCTTCTTCCTGCTGCTGACCGCGTTCTTCCACTCGCAGTCGATCGCCACCGCCGCCGTCGTCGTCGTCGCCCTGCACGGGCTGCTCGCGGCGATGCTGACGATGCAGTACCGGCGCACGGAGGCGCCGGTCGTTGCGCGGGCAAAGCTGGCCGCGTCGATGCTCGCGCAGGCGCTGCCGCTGGCGCTGGTCGCTTTCCTGCTGTTTCCGCGCGCCGGCTCGCCGCTGTGGGGAACGGCGACCGACGCGAGCCGCGCGACGACCGGCCTGTCCGACTCGATGACGATCGGCAACATCGCGCAGCTCGGAGAATCGGATGCGATCGCCTTTCGCGTGCGCTTCGACGGCGCGATGCCGCCGAACGCGCTGCTGTACTGGCGCGGTCCGGTCTTCGGCGACTTCGACGGCCGGACCTGGCGCGCGCTGCCGGCGCTCGCCGCGCCGGGCGCCCCACGCATCGAAGCGGCCGACGACCCGGCACGTCGCTTCGAATACGAAGTGACGCTCGAAGCATCGGGACGCGACTGGCTGTTCGCGCTCGAGATGCCGATCGAGGCCGACGCGGGGTCCAACGGCGCAGCGTTGCGGCTGCCCGACCTGCAACTGGTCGCCTCGCGACCGCTGCACGAACGCATCCGCTACCGCGTCGTGTCGCAGGCCAACTTCCGCATCGGCATCGACGAGAGCGCGGCGAGCCTGCGTCGCTGGCTCGCCCTGCCGGCGGGGTTCGAACCGCGCACGCTGGAGCTCGCATCCCGATGGCGGCGCAGCGGCGACGATCCGCCGGCACTGGTCGCCCGCGCGCTCGCGATGTTTCGCGACCAGCCGTTTCGCTACACGCTCGAGCCGCCGCCGCTGGGCGTCGACGCGGTCGACGCGTTCCTGTTCGATACGCGCGCGGGCTTCTGCGAGCACTACGCGAGCGCCTTCGTCGTGCTGATGCGCGCGATGTCGATCCCCGCGCGCGTCGTCACCGGATACCAGGGGGGCGAACGCAACCCGGTCGACGGCTACTGGCTCGTGCGCCAGGCCGACGCACACGCGTGGGCCGAGGTGTGGCTCGCCGGCCGCGGCTGGGTGCGCGTCGATCCCACCGCCGCAGTCGACCCGGCGCGCATCGAGCACGGGCGCCGGCTGGCCGGAATCGTCTCGAACGACGACGCGCTCGCCGGCGTGCCCGCGTGGCTGCATCGGATCCGCTTCGGCTTCGAGGCGATCGGCAACGCGTGGAACCAGTGGGTGCTGCAGTACGACGGCGCACGACAGCGATCGCTGCTCGCGAAATTCGGCGTCGACGCCGGCCAGCGCATGCGACTGGCCGCGCTGCTGGCCGTCGTGCTGGGCGCGATGATCGTCGCTGCGGCGCTGCTGACGCTGCGTCCGCGCGTCGTTCGCACGCCGCTGCAACGGTGCTGGGACGAATTCTGCGCGCGGCTGTCGGCGGTCGGTCTCGGACGGATGCCGCACGAGACGCCTTCCGGCTATCTCGCGCGCATCGAGCGGGCGCTCGACGACGAATCGCTCGCCCGCGCACGTCGCATCGTCGCCACGTACGAGCGGCTTCGCTACGCCGTCGTGGAACCCGAGCGGGAGGCCGTGCGAAACTTGCATCTCGCAGTGCAAGCCTTCCAGCCGTGACCCGCCGCAGCAGCCGTTCCCCCAAGCGTTTCCCGATCGTTCGCCGTCTCCTTCGCGTCGTTCTCGCGACGGGCGTGGCAATGGCATCGATGGTCGCAGTGGTGCCGATCGGCGCGGCGCAGGCGAAGCGCCCGGCCGCCGCGTCGGGCGCGAACCCGATCGAAGCCGCGCCCGCCTACCGCGGGCGCGCCGACGTCGATGCATTCATCGTCGAGATGGTGGCGCGACACGGCTTCCTCGTCGGCGAACTCGAGTCGATGTTCGCGCGCGTGCGGCGCGACGACTCGGTGCTGCGCCTGATCGCACCGGCACCGACCGACTTCCGCAAGTCGTGGCGCGCGTACCGCGCGCGTTTCCTCGGTCCGGTCCGCATCCGCGAAGGCGTGCGCTTCTGGCAGGAGCACGAGCGTTGGCTCGCTCTGGCCAGCGCGCGCTACGGCGTGCCGCCGGAGATCATCGTCGCCATCCTCGGCGTCGAGACGATGTACGGACGCATCACCGGAGACGTGCGCGTCGTCGACGCGCTGGCGACGCTGGCCTTCGACTATCCGCGACGCGCCGATTACTTCCGCAGCGAACTCGAGCAGTTCCTGCTGTATGTCCGCGACGAACGGCTCGACGCATTCTCGCTGCGCGGCTCCTTCGCCGGCGCGATCGGACTGCCGCAGTTCATGCCGGGAAGCATCCGTCGCTACGCGGTGGACCTCGACGGCGACGGACACATCGACCTGCGCAACAATCCGGCCGACGCGATCGGCAGCGTCGGCAATTTCCTCGCCGAACACGGCTGGCGCAGCGGCGAACCGGTGGTGTTCCGCGCGCGCTACGGCAGCGAAAGCCGGCTCTCACCGCTCGTCGAAGCAGGCATCGAGCCGCAATTCACGATCGGCGAACTCGCCGACTACGGCGTGTCCAGCCGCGAGCCCGTTTCGTTCGACCTGCCGCTGGCGCTGATCGACCTGCCCGAGGGCGACGGCGAAACGAGCTATTTCCTCGGCGCGCGAAACTTCTACGTGATCACCCGGTACAACCGCTCGAGTTTCTACGCGATGGCGGTGCACGACCTCGCACGCGCGCTGGCCGACGCGCGCGACGAACGCCGCGCAGTGCAAAGCGCCGCCGAGTTGCGCTGAGTCGCGCTGCGGTGCGCGCCGCCGCCCGGGGCCGCCCGGGCGGCGCCCGGTTTCGTCAGCGATGCTGCGATTGCGATTGCGAGTGCGCCGGCGATCCCGACCCGGATGCCGACGAACGCGCGTTCATGCTCACCGTGGAACCCTTGCGCACGTCGTCACGCGTCGATTCGGCCATCTTCTCGTGCTCCTGGAGCGTCGAGACCGCCTGCCCGGCGTGCTGCTGCAACTCGTCGTCCTTTGCCGACTTCGCCGCCTGCTCGTATTTGGAGACGTCCTTCTTGTGGTCGGAGGTCATCTCCTTCATGTACGCGCGGTCGAATTCGGCGCCCGAAAGCTTCGCCAGTCGATCGTAGGTCTTCTGGTGCTTCGAATCGAGCTGCGCGGGCAGCTTCACGCCCTCGTCCTTCGCGATCTTCGCCAGCTTCTCGATTTCCTTGCCGTGGTCGTCGACCATGCGACGGGCGAAGTCCTTGACCTCGGCGCTGGAGGCCTTGTCCTGCGCGAGCTTGCCCAGGCGCACCTCCGCCATGCTGCCGACGTACGCCTCCTGGAGGAACTGCCGATCGCTCTTCGACATCTCGCTCTTCGACATCTGGCCGGAGCCCTTCGCCGACCTGTCGGCCGAGGCCGGCGTGTCGTCGTGCGAAGCCTTCGAATTCGTCATCGTGCTCGAAGCACTGCCGCCGGCAGTGCCCTGTGCATAGGCGCCCATCGAAAAGCCGAGCGACAGGACCGCGGCGGCCAACGCGCTTTTCTGGAATCCGGAGTGAGACATTTCGGGATCCTCGCTGATGGATCGGTGGAGCGATCCGATCCGCAAGCGCAATGCCCGAAAGAGGCGGTCAGGACGCCGGCGCAGGCGACGATTCGGGCGCAATCGTTGCCGCTTCGAAAACGCCGGTGGAGAGGTAGCGATCGCCGCGATCGCAGACGATGAAGACGATCGTCGCGTTCTCGAGCTGCGCCGCGATGCGCAGCGCGATGCAGCACGCACCCGCCGCCGACACGCCGCAGAACAGGCCCTCTTCGACCGCGAGCCGGCGCGCCATCTCCTCGGCTTGCGGCTGCGTCACCGTTTCGAGGCGGTCGACGCGCGCATGGCGAAAGATCTTCGGCGTGTACGCCGGCGGCCACTTGCGGATCCCCGGGATCGAGGCGCCATCGGCCGGCTGCGCGCCGACGACGACGACCTGCGGCTTGCGCTCCTTCAGGTAGCGCGAGACGCCGGTGATGGTGCCGGTGGTGCCCATCGCCGAGACGAAATGCGTGATCTCGCCGCCGGTGTCGCTCCAGATCTCCGGCCCGGTCGTCTCGTAGTGCGACATCCAGTTGTCGTCGTTCGAGAACTGGTCGAGCAGCCGGCCGCGACCGTCGCGCTGCATCCGCTCGGCGAGGTCGCGCGCGCCTTCCATGCCGTCGGCTCGATCGACCAGCACGAGCTCGGCACCGTAGGCGCTCATCGCTCTGCGGCGCTCCGGCGTCTGGTTGTCGGGCATCACCAGCACCATCCGGTATCCGCGGGCGGCGGCGGCCATCGCCAGCGCGATCCCGGTGTTGCCGGAGGTCGCCTCGATCAAGGTATCGCCGGGACGGATCTCGCCGCGTGCCTCGGCGCGCTCGATCATCGCGCGCGCCGGGCGGTCCTTCACCGAACCGGCCGGGTTGTTGGCTTCGAGCTTGCCCAGCAGCACGTTGCCTCGCTGCGCGAGAACGTCGCGGCCGATGCGCTGCAGAAGCACCAGCGGCGTGCGGCCGATGGCGTCTTCGATCGAGGGGTACCGTCGACGGGCAACCGGAGGCGGCATCGGCTCGCTTGCCTCAGTGCGCCGTCGGGCGCTCGTCGGGCAGCTTCACGGTGCCGCGCAACTCGCAATCGAGGATCGCCTGGCGCAGCCTCTCGATGGCGGGCAGCCGCGTGAAGCTCTTGCGCCAGACGAGCGAGACACGGCGCGTCGGCGGCGGCGCCGAGAACGGAACGTAGCGCAACAGGTCGTCGTCGTCGCGCGGCGCATTGCACGCGGTGACCGGAAGAACGCTTATGCCGATGCCCGCGGCCACCATGTGACGGATCGTCTCGAGCGACGACCCCTCGAAGGTCTTGTGGATGCCGACGCTGGACTGCGAGTAGCGCGACAGCTCCGGGCAGACCTCGAGGACGTGGTCGCGAAAGCAGTGCCCGTGGCCCAGCAGCAGCATCGTCTGTTCCTTGAGCTCGCTGGAGCGGATCGAATCGCGCGCGGCCCACGGATGCGCCGCCGGCACCGAGACGACGAAAGGCTCGTCGTAGACGCCGAGCGAAACGAGCCCGTTGTCGGGGAACGGATCGGCGAGGATCGCGAGGTCGATCTCGCCCTGGCGCAGCAACTCGAGCAGCCGCACCGTGAAATTCTCCTGCAGCAACAGCGCCATCTGCGCGGTGTCGTCGATCATGCGCCGCACCAGCTCGGGCAGCAGGTACGGGGCGATCGTGTAGATGACGCCGATGCGAAGCGGTCCGGCGAGCGGATCCTTTCCCTGCTCGGCGATCGCGCGGATGGCGCTCGTCTGCTCGAGCACGTGCTGCGCCTGCTCGACGATGCGAGCGCCGATCGGCGTGACGGCGACCTCGATGCCGCCCCGCTCGAACAGTTGCACGCCGAGCTCCTCCTCGAGCTTCTTGATCGCCACCGACAGCGTCGGCTGACTGACCAGGCAGGCTTCCGCAGCGCGGCCGAAATGCCGTTCGCGGGCCAGCGCGACGATGTACTTGAGCTCGGTGAGGGTCATGGGGCCGAAATGATAGCAAGCGGCTGCGGGCGAAACACAGGCGAGGGGGCGCACGAGACGCTCCGGCGGACAAAGGCCGGACGGCCCACGCGAGGCCGGTGCGAGCAAAGGCGCGGGCCGACTGCCGCAGGCGCGCCGGTGCGCAGCCCCCGCTTCGCGGGGGCTCGCTGCGATGCTCGCATCGCCGGCCGGCGCGGCCGAACTCGCTGCGCGAGCTGCGCTCGCTCCGCTCGAACATGCGGCCGCGAGTCGGAGGGACGACGCGCGCTGCGCGCGCGCGCCGGCGCTGCGGCGCTTCTCGCCTGCGCAAAGGCGCGCCCGCGGCAGTCGGCCCGCGCCTTTGCAGGCGGCGGCGTAGCGTGCCCGGCAGCGCGCCGCCCGGCCCCACACTCGATCACGCCTTCAGGTACTCCTCGCGGCTGCCGAGCCAGCGACGCAGATGCGTTTCCACCCGCTCGGGACACTCGTCGAGCATTCGGACAGCCGTCTCGCGCGCTGCCGCTGCCAGTTCCGTGTCGCGCTCCAGGTCGGCGAAGCGCAGCAGCGCGTCGCCCGACTGACGCGCACCGAGGAACTCGCCGGGGCCGCGCTGCTGCAGGTCGCGCCGGGCGATCTCGAAGCCGTCGTTCGTCTCGTACATCGTCTTCAGCCGCTCGCGCGCCGGCGGCGACAGCGGCTCGCGGTACAGCAGCACGCAGACGCTCTCGGCCGCGCCGCGGCCGACGCGTCCGCGCAATTGATGCAGCTGCGACAGGCCGAAGCGTTCCGCATGCTCGACGATCAGCAACGAGGCGTTCGGCACGTCGACGCCGACCTCGATGACGGTCGTCGCGACGAGCACCGGCAACGTGCCCGCCGCGAAGGCCGCCATCACCTCCTGCTTCGCGGCGGGCGGCAGTCGACCGTGCACCAGGCCGACGGCGAGCGGCGCGAGCTCGCGCGCGAGCGTGGCGTGCGTGTCGATCGCCGTCTGCAGCTCGAGCGTCTCGCTCTCGTCGACGAGCGGGCAGACCCAGTAGATCTGCCTTCCCGCCTGCGCCGCTGCGCGTACACGGGCGATGACCTCGTCGCGCCGCGCCGCCGAGACGAGCTTGGTCGTCACCGGCTTTCGCCCCGGCGGCATCTCGTCGAGCACCGAGACGTCGAGATCGGCGTAGTAGGTCATCGCCAGCGTGCGCGGGATCGGCGTTGCGCTCATCATCAGCTGGTGCGGCAACTCACCGCCCGCTGCACCGCCCGCTGCACCGCCCGCTGCACCGCCCGCTGCACCGCCCGCGCCGCCCGCCTCGGCGCGCGCGCGCAGCGCCAGCCGCTGCGCGACGCCGAAGCGATGCTGCTCGTCGACGATCGCCAAGGCCAGCCGGGCGAACTCGACGCTGTCCTCGATCAGGGCGTGCGTCCCGATCAGCAGGTCGACTTCGCCGGCGGCAACGCGGTTGCGCACTTCGCGCTTGCCGCTTTCCTTCAGCGAGCCGGAGAGCCAGGCCACCCGCACGCCGAGCGCCTCGAGCGGTGCGCGCAGCTTCGCGTGATGCTGCTCGGCAAGAATCTCGGTGGGCGCCATGAGCGCCGCCTGCCGGCCGCTGCCGATCGCCTGCGCGGCAGCCAGCGCAGCGATCAGCGTCTTGCCGCTGCCGACGTCGCCCTGCAGCAGCCGGTTCATCGGCTGCGCGCGCGCGAGCTCGGCTGCGATCTCGCCCCAGACTCGGCGCTGTGCACCGGTCGGCGTGAACGGCATCGACGCCAGCAGGCGCGCGGCCAGCGCTGCGTTCTCCAGTCGCGGCGCGCGCTGGCGCGAGCGGATGCGCCGCGCACGGGCGAGCGAGAGCTGCTGCGCAAGCAGCTCGTCGAAGACGACACGTCGCCATGCCGGTGCGCTGCGCTCGGCCAGCGCCTGCACGCTCGCACCCGCCGGCGGACGATGGATCGTGCGCAGCGCGTCGACGGCCGGCGGCAGGCCGAGTTTCCCGACGACGTCGGGCGGCACCGTCTCGTCCCATTCGAGCGTCTCGACCGCGGCTGCGATCGCCGCGCGCAGCCGCGCCTGCCCCAGTCCGGACACGGTCGGGTAGACCGGCGTCATCGTCTCGGGCAGCGGCTCGCCTTCTTCGACGAAGCGGCACTGCGGATGGACCATCTCGGCCCCGAACAATCCGGTGCGCGCTTCGCCGAAGGCTCGCACGCGCCGGCCTTCGGCGAACTGTCTCGTCTGCGAGCCGTAGAAATGAAGGAAACGCAGCGACAACGTGCCGCTCGCGTCGCGCACTTCGACGCGAAGCATGCGCCGCGGTCGGGCCACGACTTCGCTGCGCACGACGACGCCTTCGATCTGCGCGGGTCGGCCGTCGCGCACGCGGGCGATCGGAACGATCTGCGTCCGATCCTCGTAGCGGATCGGCAGGTGCAATGCGAAATCCGAGGCGACGCGCAGGCCGAGACGCGCGAAGCGCGCGGCGTCGCCGCTGCTTTCGCCGCCGGCGCGTCGCGCCCGCGAAGCGGTAGTCACGAACCCTGCGGCGGCCTTGCGTCGAGCACCATCACCGCATCGGCCTCGAACAACGCGCCACGCGGCAGGCCGACGACGCCCACGGTGGAACGCGCCGGATACGGCGCCTCGAACCACTTCTGCATCGCCTCGTTCACCCGCGGGAAATGCGCGAGGTCGGTGAGAAACAGCGTGAGCTTCACGCAGTGCGCGAGCGATCCGCCCGCGGCGCCGGCGACCGCCTGCAGGTTGCGAAACACCTGCTCGATCTGCTCGTCGATTCCGCCGTCGACCATCGTGCCGCTGGCCGGATCGAGCGCGATCTGCCCCGACAGGTAGACGACGTCGCCGACGCGCAGCGCCTGCGAGTACGGGCCGATGGCGGCGGGCGCGTCCGCGCTGCGCACGATCGATCTTGCGCTCATGCTTGCTCCCCGGGTTGCGACAACGGAAAGATCAGGCAGGTGGTCGACCCCCACGCGTACAGGCGGCCGGCCGCATCGACGACACGCCCCTCGGCGATGCCGATGCGCCGCGTGACGCTGACCACCTTCGCCTCGGCGCGAACCGGACCGGTGCGATCGGTGAGCGGGCGTACGTAGTTCACCTTCAGTTCGAGCGTGGTGTAGCCGACGCCGCGCTCGAGCGTGGTGTGCACGGCGCAGCCGAGCGCGGAATCGAGCAGCGTCGCGACGTAGCCGCCGTGCACGCTGCCGATCGGATTGTAGTAGTCGGTCTTCGGCGTTCCCTGGAAGGTCATCGCGCCGCGCTCGGCCTCGACCGGCACGAAGTCGAGCGTCTGCATGATCGGCGGGAACGGCAGTTCGCCGCGGCCGATGCGCTCGAGAAACTGCAGGCCGTCGACGGCAGCGACCTCGGCGGCGGGGATCTTTCCCGGCGCGGCCATCAGCAGGCGCACCTCGCGCTCGCGCGCGAGCCACTTCTCGAGCGTCGTGTCGACCTGCGGATCGCGCTGCGGTTCGGTCTTCATCGCTTCGTCGGTGAGGTGCGCGGCTTCCGCATCGTATCAAGCGCGGTCCGCGCGGTCTGCGCGGTCAGAAGTCCGACGGCAGGAAGAAGGTCTCGAAGGCGATCGCCAGCACCGACAGGAGCAGCACGGTGCCGAGGAGCAGCGCGGCGATCGCGACGAAAACGTTCGACCAGCCGCCGTGCGAGCGGCGCTCGACGCCCGCGTTGTGGCGCGCGTCCCAGCGCTCGTCGGGGTCGATGCTGAAGAGGATCGCCTCGAGCATCGCGGCGACGACGACCAGCGCCGCGACGAAGAAGCCCGGATGCCGGTACCAGGGGTCGGCACGCAGCGCCAAGCCGATCGCCGGCAACGCGATCAGTGGATAGATCGGCCACCAGCGCGCGCCGAGGTACGCACGATGCGCACCGCTGAAGCCGACGAAGAGCGCGAGCAGGCCGGCGACGAGACGCGAGCGGAAGCGGGCGGGAGCGGTCACGGTGGCGATTGTCGACGATGCGGCGCCGGGCGCCAAACCGCCCCGCTGATAGACTCTTCGTTTCCCCTGCCCTGCCCGCCTTCCCGATGCTGCACGAGCCCACGCCCGACCGCACGGACGCGTCGGACGAGCCGCGGCATTCCGCGGCGCGCGCCGCGATCCGCATCCGCGGTGCACGCCAGAACAACCTGAAGAACCTCGACGTCGACATTCCGACGGGGGAGCTGGTCGTCGTCACCGGCGTCTCCGGCTCGGGCAAGTCGTCGCTGGTGTTCGACACGCTGTACGCCGAAGGCCAGCGTCGCTACGTCGAGACCTTCTCGGCGTACGCGCGCCAGTTCCTCGATCGCATGGACAAGCCGCAGGTCGACCGCATCGACGGCGTTCCGCCCGCGATCGCCATCGACCAGACGAATCCGGTGCGCACCTCGCGTTCGACGGTGGGCACGATGACCGAACTGAACGACCACCTGAAGCTGCTGTTCGCGCGCGCGGCGACGCTGCACTGCCGCGGCTGCGGGCGGCCGGTGCGGCGCGATACGGTCGCGAGCGTGCGCGAGGCGCTCGTCGAGCGCGCCGCCGCCGCCGGCGACCCGCGCCTCGTGCTCGGCTTTCCGGTGCCGGTACCGGCGAACTTCGGCGAGGCCGAGATCCGCGCGCATCTCGACGCACAGGGCTACGCGCGCGTGCACGCGAGGGAGACCGAAGGCGATCGCGTCGTGCTGCACGTCGTCCAGGACCGCTTTCGCGCCTCCACGGCCGAACCGTCGCGGCTGGCCGACTCGATCGAGGCGGCTTTCCGCCGCGGGCACGGGCGGCTGACGCTGCACGTGCTCGACGACGACGGCAGCGAACACGACCGCTGGCGCTACAGCACCGGGCTGCACTGCGCCGACTGCGACATCGCGTACGCCGAGCCGCTGCCGAGCCTGTTCTCGTTCAACTCGCCGATCGGCGCCTGCGAACACTGCCGGGGCTTCGGCCGCGTGATCGGCGTCGACCTCGGCCTGGTCGTGCCCGACGAGGGCAGGACGCTCGCCGCAGGCGCCGTAAAGCCATGGCAGACGAAGAGCTTCGCCGACTGCCAGCGCGAGCTCGTGAAGTACGCCGCACGCGCCGGCGTGCGCACCGACGTGCCCTGGCGCGCGCTCGAAGAGCGCGAGCGCCGCTGGGTGATCGAGGGAGCGTCCGACTGGACCGGCAAGTGGCAGACGCAGTGGTACGGCATCCGCCGGTTCTTCGAATGGCTGGAGTCGCGCGCCTACAAGATGCACATCCGCGTGCTGCTGTCGAAGTACCGCTCGTACGACACCTGCAAGGCCTGCGGCGGCGCGCGCCTGGTTCCCGACGCACTGCTGTGGCGCGTCGGCGACGACGAGCGCGGCGAGGGCGGGCACGGCATCCACGAACTGATGCTGCTGCCGATCGATCGGCTCGCCGCGTTCTTCGCGCAGCTGCGCCTGCCGGCGCCGCTGGACGAAGCCACCGTGCTGCTGCTCGACGAAATCCGCAACCGGCTGCGCTTCCTGCGCGAGGTCGGACTCGGCTACCTGACGCTCGATCGCCAGTCGCGCACGCTCTCGGGCGGCGAGGTGCAGCGGATCAACCTGACGACGGCGCTCGGCACCTCGCTGGTCAATACCCTGTTCGTGCTCGACGAGCCGTCGATCGGCCTGCATCCGCGCGACATGGGACGCGTCATCGCCGTCATGCAGCGATTGCGCGAAGCGGGCAATTCGCTCGTCGTCGTCGAGCACGATCCGCTGGTGATGCGCGCAGCCGACCGCGTGCTCGACATCGGGCCGGGGCCCGGCGAGCGCGGCGGCGAGATCGTCTTCTACGGCCCCCCCGCTGCGCTCGCGCAAGCCGCGACGCTCACCGGCGATTACCTTGCCGGACGCCGCATCGTCGATGCCGGACGCCGCCTGCCGGTGACGCCGGCGACGAAGCGTCTCGTGCTCGAAGGCGCGCGCGAGCACAACCTGAAGCTGCGCAACGTCGAATTTCCGCTCGAGCGCCTCGTCTGCCTGACCGGCGTCTCGGGCAGCGGCAAGTCGACGCTGATGCAGAACGTCCTGTTGCCGGCGCTGCTGCGTGCGAAGGGACGCCCCACCGATGCGCCCGGCGCGCACGAGCGGCTGCTCGGCGACGACTGGATCGACGAGGTGGTCTTCGTCGACCAGTCGCCGATCGGCAAGACCGCACGCAGCAATCCGGCGAGCTACGTCGGCGCCTTCGACGCGATCCGCAAGCGCTTCGCCGCCGCACCGCTGGCGCGCGAACGCGGCTACACCGCCGGCACCTTCAGCTTCAACACCGGCGACGGCCGCTGCCCGACGTGCAGCGGCAACGGATTCGAGCACGTCGAGATGCAGTTCCTCTCCGACGTCTACCTGCGCTGCCCCGATTGCAACGGGAGCCGTTTCCGCGACGAAGTGCTCGAGGTGACGATCGAAGGCGAGGACGGCATCGCGCGCTCGATCGCGGGCGTGCTCGACCTCACCGTGCGCGAAGCGCTGTCGGTGTTCGGCAGCGCGCGGGACGTGCGCACGAAGCTGCAGCCGCTCGCCGACGTCGGCCTCGACTACCTGCGCCTGGGCCAGCCCGTGCCGACGCTTTCGGGCGGCGAGGCACAGCGCCTGAAGCTCGCCGGGCACCTGGCCGAAGCGGCCGCGCGCGGCCTCACCGATCCGACCGCGCCCGGCCGCCCGTTCGCCAGGGCCGGCCGGCGCGGCACGCTGTTCCTGTTCGACGAGCCGACCACCGGACTGCACTTCGACGACGTCGCGAAGCTGCTGCGCGCGCTGCGCAAGTTGCTCGCCGCCGGGCACTCGCTGCTCGTCATCGAGCACAACCTGGACCTGATCCGCGCGGCCGACTGGATCGTCGACCTCGGCCCCGAAGGCGGCGACGGCGGTGGCGAACTCGTCGCCGAGGGAACGCCGGAGGACGTGATGCGCGAGCCGCGCTCGCATACCGGCGCCGCGCTGCGCGAACACGAAGCCGCGCCCGGGCGCAGCGACGGCAAGCCGGCGCGCAACGCGCTGCGCGAGCGTGCGCGCTCGGCGATCTTCGTGCATCACGCGCGCGAGCACAACCTGAAGAACGTCGACGTCGCGGTGCCGCGCGAGCGTTTCACGGTGGTCACCGGCGTGTCGGGTTCGGGCAAGTCGACGCTCGCCTTCGACGTGATCTTCGGCGAGGGGCAGCGTCGCTATCTCGAATCCCTGAACGCGTATGCGCGCCAGTTCGTGCAGCCGTCGGCCCGCCCCGACGTCGACGGCGTCTACGGCATCCCGCCGACCGTTGCGATCGAGCAGCGCGTCAGCCGCGGCGGGCGCAAGAGCACGGTGGCCACGCTCACCGAGATCCACCACTTCCTGCGGCTGCTCTACACGAAGCTTGGCGAGCAGCATTGCCCCGACTGCGACGTCCGCATCGAGCCGCAGTCGCGCGAGTCGATCGCCGCGCGCATCCTGCGCGAGTATCGCGGCCGGCACGTCGGGCTGCTCGCGCCGCTGGTCGTCAAGCGCAAGGGCGTCTACACCGACCTGGCGAAGTGGGCCAGGTCACGCGGCTTCACGCACCTGCGCGTCGACGGCGCGTTCCTGCCCACCGATCGCTTCCCTCGCATCGACCGCTACGTCGAGCACGACATCGAACTGCCGGTGGCGGCAGTGCACGTCGACCCGGCCCACGAGGCCGAATTGCGCGACGCGCTGCAGCTCGCACTCGCGCACGGGAAGGGGCTGGCAATGGTCGCCGCGCCGCTCGACGCGTTGCAGGCGGCGTGCGCATGCGGCGATGTGCCGGCATGGACGGCCGCGTGCGGCGCGCTCGAGACGCGCCTGTTCTCGACGAAGCGCGCATGCGCCTCGTGCGGAACCAGCTTTCCCGAACCCGACCCGCGCCTGTTCTCGTTCAACTCGAAGGCAGGCTGGTGTCCGTCGTGCCTGGGCACCGGCGTGCGGCTGCCGTACGTGCCGAAGATCCTCGACACCGGACGCAGCGAGGACGACTCGACGAGCCAGTCGGTGGGGGACCACGCCGAGGCACTCGCCGACCAGCGCATCGCCGAGACGCGAAGCGCGCGCGACGTTCCGCCCGCGCAGGCGTCGGCGCTCGCGCGCACCGAGGACGAGGTCGAGGCCGAGTTGCGCTGTCCGCAGTGCCAGGGGCAGCGCCTGAATCGCAATGCGCTCGCCGTGCGCCTGCGCGGCAGGTCGATCGCCGAGGTCGCCGGGCTTGCGGTGACCGACTGCGAGCTGTGGATCGACTCGCTCGAGCTGGACGGGCGCGAGGCCGAGATCGGACGCGACGCGCTCGCCGAGGTGCGCTCGCGGCTCGGTTTCCTCGAGGAGGTGGGCCTGGGCTACCTCACGCTCGAGCGCAGCGCCCCCACGCTTTCCGGCGGCGAAGCGCAGCGCATCCGCCTGGCCGCACAGCTCGGCTCGACGCTGCAGGGCGTGTGCTACGTCCTCGACGAACCGACGATCGGGCTGCACCCGCGCGACAACGCCGTGCTGCTCGACACGCTCGAGGCCCTGCGCGACAAGGGCAACACGCTGCTCGTCGTCGAGCACGACGAAGACACGATCCGCCGTGCCGACCACGTCATCGACATGGGCCCGGGCGCCGGGCGTCTCGGCGGATACGTCGTCGCCAGCGGACCGCACGAAGCACTCGCCCGGCAGCCCGACAGCGTCACCGGCCGCTTTCTCGCGCACCCGCTTGCCCACCCGCTCGGCGCGCGCAGGTCCACCGAGGCCGACACGCCCGGGCTCGAGTGGTTGACGCTGCGCAATGCGCACCTGCACAACCTCGCCGGCATCGACGTTCGCATCCCGCTCGCGCGCATGACGGCGATCACCGGCGTCTCCGGCTCGGGCAAGTCGACGCTCGCGCGCGATCTGCTGCTGCGCGGCGTCGCATCGCTCGTGCACGCGCGCAACCGGCGCGAGGCGACGCCGCGCATCGCGGGCGTCGACGCGATCGAGAACTGGCAAGGCGTCTCGCGCGTGCTCGAGGTCGACCAGACGCCGATCGGCAAGACCCCGCGCTCGTGCCCGGCGACCTACGTCGGCTTCTGGGACGCGATCCGGCGGCTGTTCGCCGATACGGCCGAAGCGCGCCTGCGCGGCTGGGGACCGGGCCGCTTCAGCTTCAATACCGCGGGGGGGCGCTGCCCTGCGTGCGAAGGCCAGGGCATGCAAACGATCGCGATGAGTTTCCTGCCCGACGTCAAGGTGCCGTGCGACGTCTGCGGCGGACAGCGCTTCAACGCCGAAACGCTGCAGATCGCACTGCGCGATCGCTCGATCGGCGACGTGCTCGCGATGAACGTCGACGAGGCGCTCGGGTTCTTCGCGGCGCACCCGGCGATCGCGCATCCGCTGCAGCTATTGCAGGACGTCGGGCTCGGCTACCTGGCGCTCGGCCAGCCCAGTCCCACGCTGTCGGGCGGCGAAGCGCAGCGCATCAAGCTCGTCACCGAACTGGCGAAGGTGCGAACCTCGAACGCCGGCGACGATCCGCGCGCGGCGGCGGCGCGTGAACGCGCGCTTGCCCGCGGCCGCAAGCTGCCGCCGCCGGCGTCGAACACGCTGTACGTGCTCGACGAGCCCACCGTGGGGCTGCACATGGCCGACGTCGAAAAGCTGATCCGCGTGCTGCACCGATTGGTGGACGCCGGCAACACGCTCGTCGTCGTCGAGCACGACGTCGACGTCTGGGCCGAGGCCGACTGGATCGTGGACCTCGGGCCGGAGGGCGGCGCTGCCGGCGGACGAGTCGTCGCCGCCGGCGCACCGCACGATCTCGCTTCGCGCGCCGACGGGCACACGGCGCGTGCGCTGGCGCAGTTCGAAGCGCGCAGGACGCTCGCGCGGCCCGGACGGCAGAGCCCCGCCCGGTCGTCCTAAGCGGCTCGGTAGACGTTCAGCTTCAGCCGCTCGCGCTCGATCGCCGCCGCCACCGGCGGCACCTGCGCGACGCGCTGCACTTGCGCCCACAGCGTCGGCAACGAATCGGGGTCGATCCCGGCGAAGCCGCCCCAGCGCAGCAGCGTCAGCGCGTAGAAGTCGAGCACCGAGACGCGTTCGCCGAGCAGGAAGGCGTCGCCCGCGTCGGCCGCCCATTGCTGGATGCGTCCGAGGTACTCCCGATACTGCACGATCGCGTGCTGCCTGATCGCCGCCTGCGCGGATTCGTCGTCGGTGAAGCGCTCGGGCATGAATACGTGCGTGAAGGTCGGATGCACGGTGTTGTTCATCCACGCGAAGCGCGACATCGCCTGCGCGCGTGCCCAGGTTTCGGCCGGCAGCAGGCCCGCCTGGGGAAACCGCCGGTCGAGGTAGTCGCAGATCGCCACGATCTGGGTCAGCGGCGTGCCGTCGACGACCAGCGTCGGCACCTGCCCGTTCGGATTGAGCGCGAGATAGTCGGGCGTGCGCTGCTCGCCCTTGTGCAGCTTGAGCGGATGCGCGACGAAGTCGTGCCCGGTGGCGGCCTTGACGACTTCGAGCGCCGCGTGCGGCACGAAAGAGCAGGCCCCCGGCCCGTAGTGCAGTTCGATCATGGAGTCTCCAGAAGGCTGCGGCAACGATCCCACGTCGGTCGGCGCCGCTCGACGACGAGTATACGAGGCGCCGTAGCGCCGCCGAGCCGCCCGTTGCGCCGGCGAGGCCTCCCGCGTGCCGGCGATCGGCTGTATCGCAGCCGGCGCATGTTTCACCGTCGACACACCCGTTGCGCGCCGCCGGGAGGCGACGGTCCCTGTCGTTTCAACGGCTTGCGGACGAAACGACGATCGGCACGGTCCTTGCGTACGAAGACTGCGGGGGGAGGACGTTTCATCGCGTCTCCCTGCCGGGTATCCGTCACAGAAGCAGACCCCAGGAGAGCTCGAATGAGAATGACCCTTGTTGCCAGCGCGATCGCGCTGGCGTTCGCGTCCGGATCGGCGTTCGCGAATCCGACGAACAACTCGACCGAACCCAACGGCGACAACACGCAGAACGCGACCGCGAACTCGACGCAGGGCGGCGACAACAGCCCGCAGGCGAACGAGTACTCCAGCGCGTCGCTCACCAACGACAGCAGCAACAACAGCGACAACAGCAACAACAGCGACAACCGCGTCGACAACAGCAACAACAGCGACAACAGCAACCACAGCGACAACAGCCAGCGGGCCGACGCCAGCGGTGCCGCCGCCACCGGCGCGGCGAACGCGCAGTCGTGGTCCAACTCGAACAACACGATGCAGACGTGGGACACCAGGATCATCGCGACGGCGAATCTCAGCGCAGCGGGGGCGAACAACTCCGTCTCGAACATCGGCAACTGGGCGCAGAACAACGGCAGCGCCAATGCCGGCGTGGGCGGTAACGGCTCCGGCGGCACGGGCGGAATGGGCTATGGCGGCTACGGCGGCGACGGCGGCAACGGCGGCAGCGGCGGCAGCGCGAGCAACGGCAGCGCGACCAACGGGAGTGCGACCGCCGGGCCGTCGACGAACGGAAGCGCGACGAACTACGGTGCGTCGGCCGGTGACGGCGGGTACGGCGGTGATACCGGCAACGCCAATGGCGCCAACGGCGGCGACGGCGGATTCGCGCGGGCGCAGGGCGGCAGCGGCGGCAACGCGGGCAATTCGCAATCGAGCGGCACCGCGACGACCAACGGCGGCAACGGCGCAACAGGTGCCGTCGGCGCCGCAGGCGCGCTCGGCGGCTCGGCGTCGTCGACCAGCTCGAACGGCAACGCGTCGAACGGCTCGGCCTACACCGGCGACGCCGGCGACTCGGGACGCGCAGGCAATGCGCGCTCGAACGCCTCGTCGAACGGCCCGGTCGGTTCCACCGGCTCGGGCGGCGGATCGGGCGCAACGGGTAGCGCGAGCGGCGGCGGCGCCGGCGGCGGCTCGGCCGACTCGGCGGCTGCCGCGAACGACCGCAACAACGACACGTCGTCGATCGGCGGTGGCGGCGGCGCGGGCACCGGCGGCGCCAGCAGCACGAGCGGCACGGCAAGCAACGGCGGCGCGGCCGGCGCAACGTCGAACGGCGGCGCAGGCGGGACCGCCAACGCCGCCAACAACAGCGGAGCGGGCGGCTCGTCGGCTCCGGCGACCAACGGCAGCGCAACCAACGGCGGTTCGACCGCGAGCAGCGGTTCGGGCGGCGCAGGCGGTAGCGGCGGCGCCGGCGGCGCGGGCGGCGCAGGCGGCATGGGCGGCACCGCGAGCGGCGGCACGTTCACGCCGAATGGCGGCACCGGCGGCACCGGCCAGGGCGGCACGGCGAACGGCGGCGCCGGCGGCGCCGGCGGTACGGCGACCAACATGGCCGGCAACGGCGGCGCGAGCGGCTCGGCGACCAACGGCGACGCGAGCAACGGCGGTTCGTCGACGAGCGCGTCGAACGGCTCGGCGACCAACGGCAGCGCGACCGGCGGTAGCGGCGCGGTCGGCGCGACCGGCGGCACCGGCATGGGCGGCACCGGAGGCACGGGCGGCGTCGGCAACGGCGGCATGGGCGGAACCGGCGGGCAGAACACCGTCACGGCCGGAACCTTCGACATGTCGAACACGATCGCCAGCGGCTTCGCGAACAGCGCCGGGATCACGATCGCGAGCCAGAACAGCGGCATCGCGGCGCTGATCCAGCAAAGCGCCAACGTCCAGGCGAACCTCGCCGTTCGCTGAAGCAGGACACCGCGCACGGGGCGGCAGGGGCTTCGGCCCCTGTCGCTTCGCAGCGCGGCGCAAACCGAACCGGGGAGAATTTCCGTGCGCAGTCTGCTTCACTCGCTTCTCGCCGCCGTCGCGACCGCGGCGGTTCTCCTGCCCGTCGGGGCGATGGCCGCGGAGCAGAACGATGCGCCGTCCGAAGTGCGTGCAGCCGCGACGCCGCCGTCCACTTCGACGACGCTGGCGAACTGGGGCAGCGGCAGCGTTGTCGCCGACGACGAATTGTCGCGACAGCGCGGCGGCGCCGACCTGCATCTGAACGAGAACAACGCCAGCGCGATCGTGACCGACAACGTCGCGACGAACCTGAGCACCGGCAACAACTCGATCAACGGCGAATCGTTCTCCGGAATGAGCGGCGTGCCGATGGTCGTGCAGAACTCCGGCAACAACGTCGTCATCCAGAATTCGACGATCCTCAATCTCCAGTTGCACTAGCGAGGACCGCCCCGTGTCCCGCGCAGCTTCCTGCGCGATCGCCTGCGCGGCGATCACGCTCGCGTGCACGGCGATGCCGCTGCGCGCTTCGGCGGAAAGCGCCACGCCTTTTCTCGGGGCGACCGGCAGCACGTTCGCGATGCCGGTGCGAACGATCAAGGAGATCCGGCACCAGATCGCCTTTCGCGCGACGGTGCACCAGAAATACGACTTCAGCTGCGGATCGGCCGCGGTCGCGACGCTGCTGACCTATCACTACGGAAAGCCGGTCGACGAGATCGAGGTCTTTCGCTGGATGTTCGCCTCGGGCGACCAGGCCAAGATCCGGCGCGAAGGCTTTTCGCTGCTCGACATGAAGCGCTATCTCGCGCACGCCGGCTACGTCGCCGACGGCGTGAAGGTTTCGCTCGACGAACTCGCGCGCGTCGGCGTGCCGGCGATCGCGCTCGTCAGCGACCAGGGCTATCGACACTTCGTCGTCGTCAAGGGCCTGCACGGTTCCGAGGTTGCGCTCGGCGATCCGGCAATCGGCGGACGCACGGTCTCGCGAGAGCAGTTCGAATCGATGCGGATCGGCGACTTCTTCTTCGCGATCCGCAGCCATCTGGACATCGCGCGCTTCAACACACCGGCCGACTGGCATTCGCGTCTCGCGGCGCCGGTCGAACTCGCCGTCACGCGCGCGTCGATGGCAACCTTCAGCCTCGGCGTTCCCGACGCCAACCGATTCTGATCGAGGGCATCATGAACCGATCCGCAAACGCGACCTGTCTTCGCCTGGCCGGCATCGCCGCGCTGTCCGCCGCGATGATTCCGCCCGTTGCCGCCGCGTCCGCGGATCGCGACGCCGCCGACCTGCTCGCGCGTGCGATCGTGCCCGACGCCGAGCTCGATTCGATGCGCGGCGGCTTCGATCTCGGCACGATGATCGGGCGCTTTGCGATCGAGCGCATCGTGCGGATCGACGGCGAGATCGTCGCGCGCACGCAGTTGATGCTCGATCGGCTCGACGGTCTGTCGCGCGGGCAGATGCCCGATGCGCGGCTCGTCGGCAATCTTGCAACGCTGGTCCAGGTCGGCGACGGCAACCGGGCAACGAACGGTCCGCAGTCCGCGGCGCAGGCTTCGCTGCCCGCGGCGCTCGGAGCAGCGCCGCCGTCGACGCCGGTCGCTACGCAGCAGCCGGTCAGCGCCGGAGACGTGTCGACCGCGAACCTGGCCAACGGGCTGTCCGCCGACTGGGGGACGGCGCTCGCGCAGGCGGTGGCGATCGCCAACGGAGACGAATCGAATCGACCGGTTCCGGTGAACGTCGGCGCGGTGCCCTCGGGCGGCGCGGCTGCGGCCGCGGCGGGGACGGGTTCGGTTCCGTCTTCGTCGAGCAGCACGCCGACGGCCGGTGCGCCACCGAGCGCCCCTGCCGTGCCCACGATCGCGATCACGATTCCGATCGGTACGGGCAGCAGCATCGTCGTTGCGGGAATCCCCGACGGACCCGCGCTGGCGACGTCGATCCAGAACTCGGTGCAGGCCACGCGCATCCAGACCGAGACGCGGATCAACGCGGCGCTATCGTCGCTCAGCGCACTGCGTTCGCTGAACTTCGCCGCGCAACTGCGCCAGCAGGCGATCGACGCGGCACGCTGAGCGATCCCTCGGCGAAAGATCCGAGCGGCGAAACTACAGCGAGTACGGGAAGCGCAACGTCAGCTCGAAATCGGGCGTGTCGTCGGTGACGCCGATGCCCAGCGACACGTTCATGTTGGTCTTCGGCGTCAGGCGGTAGGCCAGACCGAAGCGCATCGTTCCGAGTTGCAGCCGCCCCGTCTTGGCCAGCACGCGGGCCACCTGTTCCGGCTCGCGCTGGCTCATCTCGCCGACGATGCTGTGCTGGTATCCGATGCTGAACGACGCGCGCTCGTTCAGTGCGAGCCCCATGCCGGCGTTCAGGTCGATCACGCTGCCCGGTCGCACGCGGCCGAAGCCGTGTCCGACGTTGCGCTCGAAGTTGTGCGTGTACGCGGCACCGCCGAAGAACACCGCCGGGTCCGACGGAAACAGGAACGTGGCGCCCGCCTGCAGGCCATGGAAGCCCGAGCCCGTGGGCAGTTCGGTCTGCAGCCCGCTTTCGTCGATCGGAACTTCGAAGACGCCCTTGCCGGTGCGCGACTTGTAGCGCAGATGACCGATGTACACCGCGTTGTCGCCGCGGAACGCGTTGAACTGGTAGCGACCGGCAAGCTCGATGTCGCCCAGCCCCGACCCGCTCGTATCGAAGGTCTGGTCGGTGTACGACGGCGTGGCGAGCGCGCGCGTCTGCGTGTCGCTGCTCGCGTGCACCCACGGCACCTTGGCCTCGACCTCGAATCGATTGCTCAAGCCGTAGCGGCCGGTGAGCGAAAGCGTATGGATGTCGCGCGAGACGCGGCGCACGTCGATCAGGCCGATCGTGATCGCCGGAATGACGCTGAAGCCGACGAGCGCTACCCGGTTGTCGGTCGAGTGCACGAACTGGTACGCCGGCTCGAGGACGAACTTGCCGTGCGGCGTGAGCGCGGTCGGTTCCTCGAAGATGCGCGCCGGCGCTGCCGGCTGCGACGGCTGCGGCGGCGCCTCGCCGACCGGTTCGACGCCCGCAGCCTGGGCGATCGGCGCGTGCGCGCCTGCCCCGTCGACGCGGCCAGTCTCGCCGCCGCCGTCGCCGCCGTCGCCGACGCCCCGACCGCTCATCGAGCGCAACGCATCGTCGCCGACGTGCTTGCGGAAGGCGCTGCGCACGGCTTCGAGCGCCTCGCGCTCCTCGCGCAACTGCGTCTCCAGCGTCCGCAGCCGCCGCTCGCCGGCGTCGATGCGCTGCGCGAGATCGACGAGCGCGGCGGGGTCGTCGCGTTCGGCCGCCGCGAGCGTCGGAGGCACGACGATCGTTGCCGGAGCGGCGACGCTGAGCAGCGCTGCCGCGAACCGGCGTCCTGCGCAGGACGAATGGGCCTTTCTCACGATCTTCTCCCCCTCGTGTGGCAGGGCGCATCGGACGCGCGCCCTTATCCGTTGTCGATCGGCCTGAGTGTCGATTTCGCTTGCACCGCGCGCATGCGCACCGATCGCCCGTCGGACCCGGCGTCGATGCGTGCGGCGTCCACCGGCCGCGTGTCGATCGACAACCTCCGTGCGAGTCGGTACAGCGTGACGCGCGAAACGCCGAGGTCGCGCGCCGCCGCCGAGACGTTGTGCGTATTGCGTTGCAATGCCGCGACGATGAGTTCGCGTTCGTTGTGCTCGCGCGCGCCCGCGAGCGAGATCGCGGCGGCGGGGCGCCGCGGGCGTTCGAAGCCGAGGTCGGTCACGCCGATCCACGGCGTCTCGCACAGAATCATCGCGCCGTGTACTCGGTTGACGAGTTCGCGCACGTTTCCCGGCCACGAATGCGCGCGCATCGCTGCGAAGCCTTCGTCGGAGATCCCGCGCAGGCCCGGCGATGCCTCGTGTCGATAGCGCTCGAGCACGTGGCCGGCGAGCACCGCGACGTCGTCGAGTCGCTCGCGCAGCGGCGGAACCTCGACGCTCAACACGTTCAGCCGGTAGTAGAGATCCTCGCGAAAACGCCCTTCGCGCACTGCGACGGCGAGGTCGACGTGCGTGGCCGCGATCACGCGCACATCGATGGTCAGCGTTTCGGTCGAACCGATCCGCGCGATCGTGGATTCCTGCAGGAAGCGCAGCAGGCTCGCCTGCGCCTCCAGCGGCAGGTCGCCGATCTCGTCGAGAAACAGCGTTCCGCCCGCCGCCGCCTCGATGCTGCCGATCTCGCGTCGATGCGCGCTCGTGAACGAACCTTTCTCGTGACCGAAGAGCTGCGACTGGATCAGCGTGGACGGTATCGCGCCGCAGTTCACCGCGACGAACGGCGCTTCGGCGCGAGCCGAGTGGCGATGGATCGCGCGCGCCGCCAGTTCCTTGCCGGTGCCGCTCTCGCCGCGGATCAGCACCGGCGCGTCGGCCCGCGCCACCTTGTCGAGGATCGTGTACAGCGACCGCATCGGCAGGCTCGCACCGATCATGCCGAATCTCGATCCGGCCGATCGCTCGCGCGCGTGCCTGGCGCGCAGATCGGCCTTGCCCTGCGCATGGCCGAGGGCAAAGCGAAGACGCTGCGCCTCGATCGGCGTGGTGAGGTAATCGAAGAATCCGCAGACGAGCTTCGCGCAACGCGGGTCGTCGACCGCCCCCGGAGGCACGATGCCGACCCATTCGATGTTGCTGCCGGCGAGCGCGGCAGGCAGCCCCGTGCGCTGGAAAGCCGGGAAGTCGTCGAGCACCGCGATGCCGACGCGGCAGTTCGTGCCTTCGGCAGCGAGCGCTTCGGCGCCGAAGACCTTCTGCACCGACCAGCCGGCCGCCTCGAGCATCGGCTGCAGGTCGATGCACGACGCGGAGGTCTCGACGAGAACGACTTGCCGGGACATGGTCGTTGTTGCTCTTGTTGTGCTGCGCGCATCGGACTTCATGCGCAACGGACAGGCTAATCCTTTCGCAATAGCCGACGCAACCGGGCGAGTTTCCGGCTCCGCGCGGGCGCCGCGAGCCGGAGCGCGGCGGGCGGCGCCCGGCGCCCATGGAATGCTTGCGCGCTGCGCCGGTCTGGATTCATGCTTGAAGCGGACGGCGATCGCAAATCACGCAACGACGGGGAGCCCACGCATGCCTGCGCATCCGATCGGAAACCTTCGAACGCTCGCACTGGTCGGACACGCGGGAGTCGGCAAGACTTCGTTGATCGAGGCGATGCTCGCCGGCGCCGGCGCGATTGCCGCCCCCGGCTCGATCGAGCGCGGCACTACCGTCTGCGACTACGACCCCCTCGAAAAGGAGCACGCGCATTCGATGCAACTCGCGTGCGCGCACTTCGAACGCGACGGCGTTCGCGTGCACCTCGTCGACACGCCGGGTTATCCCGACTTCGCCGGGCGCGCGATGGCGGCGCTCGACGCGGTCGAGTCGGTCGCGATCGTCGTCGACGCGCAGCGCGGCATGGAGATGTCCACCACACGCATGGCACTGCTGGCGCAGACGCGTCGCCTGTGCCGCTTCGTCGTCGTGCATCGCATCGACGCCGAGAGCGCCGACCTGCCGGCGCGCGTCGAGGAGTTGCGCGCCGCCTTCGGGCCCGAATGCCTGCCGCTGAACCTGCCCGCCGACGGCGCCACGCGCGTCGTCGACTGCTTCTTCGCGCCGCAGGACACGCCCACCGACTTCTCCAGCGTCGCCGATGCGCACCGCGCGCTCGTCGAGCAGGTCGTCGAGGTCGACGACGCGCTCACCGAACGCTACCTGGCCGGCGAGGAGATCGACGCCGGCGCGCTGCACGACGCCTTCGAGCGCGCACTGCGCGAAGGGCACATCGTTCCGGTGCTGTTCGCTTCGTCGCGCAGCGGCGTCGGCGTGGCGGAGCTGATCGACTTCGTCGTGCGCCTGGCGCCTGCACCGCTCGAAGGCAATCCGCCGCTGTTCGAGCGCTGGACCGACGGCGACGCCGCTTCGGCCGAGCCCTTCGCCGCGTCGCGGCGCGCCGACGATCACGTGCTGGCGCACGTCTTCAAGGTGGAGATCGACCCGTACGTCGGCCGCATCGCGATGGTCCGCGTGCACCAGGGAACGATCGTTCCCGACACCGCGCTGTACGTCGGCGAGGGCCGCAAGGCGGTTCGCGCCGGTACGCCGCAACTCGTCCAGGGCCGCGACTTTCGCCCGCTCGGCGCGGCCGGTCCCGGCGAGATCTGCGCGCTGACCAAGATCGACGAGCTCGCCTACGACGCCGTCCTGCACGATGCGCCCGAAGACGCGTCGATCCACTACCGGCCGCTGCCGCTGCCGCATGCCGTCTACGGACTGGCGATCCGCGTGAAGAAGCGCGGCGACGAACAGAAGCTGTCCGAAGTGCTGCACCGGCTGTGCGCGGAAGATCCGAGCCTCGTCGTCGAGCACGACCCGACGACGCACGAGGCCGTGGTGCGCGGCCTGGGCGAAGTGCACGTCGCGCGCGTGCTCGAGCGCATCCGCTCGCAATACAAGCTCGAGGTCGACGCGCACCCGCCCACCGTGCCCTATCGCGAGACGATCTCGGGCAATGCCGAAGGTCACCATCGCCACAAGAAGCAGAGCGGCGGCGCCGGACAGTTCGGCGAGGTGTTCCTGCGCGTCGAGCCGCTGGCGCGCGGCGAGGGCTTTCGCTTCGTCGACGAGGTCAAGGGGGGCGCGATCCCGGGGCCGTTCATCCCGGCCGTGGAGAAGGGCGTGCGCCAGGCGCTGGCCGGCGGCGCGATCGCCGGCTTTCCGGTGCAGGACGTGAAGGTCACCGTCTACGACGGCAAGACGCATCCGGTCGACGGCAAGGAGATCGCCTTCATCACCGCGGGGCGCAAGGCCTTTCTCGATGCGGCGGCGAAGGCGCGCCCGATCGTGCTCGAGCCGATCGTCTCGCTCGAGCTCACGATTCCGGCCGACGCGATCGGAGCGGTTTCGGGCGAGCTGTCGGCGCGGCGCGGCCAGGTCTCGGGCGCCGACTCCGCGCGCGCCGGCATGGCGACGCTGAGCGCGCGCGCGCCGCTAGCCGAACTCGGCGACTTCCAGGGACGCCTGAAAGCGATCACCGGCGGACAGGGCAGCTATTCGCTGGAGCTGCTCGGCTACGAGCAGGCGCCGCCGCCGGTGCAGCACAAGCTGCACGCGGCGTGGCGCCCGCAGCAGGAGGAGTGAGAGTGGAGTGAGAATCGCCCGCGTGTCAGAATCGGGCTTCTTTCCGATGCCGACAGCGAGGTGACGCACTCCATGTACGAGGATCTTCGTCTCTACATCGACGGCGAGTTCGTCGCGGCCCAGGGCCGCCGCGTGCAGGACGTCTTCGATCCTGCCACCGGCGACGTGATCGGCAGGCTGCCGCACGCCACGCGCGAGGATCTCGATCGCGCCCTCGCGGCCGCGCAGCGTGCGTTTCCCGGCTGGCGCGACACCTCGCCGCTCGAGCGCAGCCGCATCCTGCGCAAGGCCGCCGACCTGCTGCGCGAGCGCGCACCCGAGATCGGCCGCAACATCACGCTCGACCAGGGCAAGCCGCTCGCCGAGGCGATCAACGAGGTGAAGGGCTGCGCCGAGCACGCCGAGTGGCACGCCGAGGAAGGCCGGCGCATCTACGGACGCGTGATCCCGCCGCGTAACCCGGCGGTGCGCCAGCTCGTCCTGCGCCAGCCGGTCGGCGTGTGCGCCGCATTCACGCCGTGGAACTTCCCGGCGAGCCAGGCGATCCGCAAGATCGGCGCGGCGCTCGGCGCCGGTTGCACGATCGTCCTCAAGGGGCCCGAAGATGCGCCGAGCGCGATCGTCGCGCTCGCGCGCATCTTCCACGACGCCGGCCTGCCGGCCGGGTGCCTGAACGTCGTCTGGGGCGTGCCGCACGAAGTGTCCGACTACCTGGTGCGCTCGCCGATCGTGCGCCAGGTGTCGTTCACCGGATCGGTTCCGGTCGGCAAGCAGCTCGCGGCGCTCGCCGCGCAGCACATGAAGCGCACGACGATGGAGCTGGGCGGGCATTCGCCCGTGCTCGTCTTCGAGGACGCCGACGTCGACCGCGCTGCCGACCTGCTGCAGGCGTTCAAGTTCCGCAACGCCGGCCAGGTGTGCGTCTCGCCCACGCGCTTCTACCTGCACGAGAAGATCCACGACCGCTTTCTCGCCCGCTTCCTCGAGAAGACGCGCGAGATGAAGGTCGGCGCCGGACTCGACGAGAACACCCGCATGGGCCCGCTCGCGCACGAAAGGCGCGTGCCGGCGATGGAGCAGTTCGTCGACGACGCGAGCCGCCGCGGCGCGCGCATCGAGATCGGCGGCGAGCGGCTGTCCGATCGCGGAAACTTCTTCGCGCCGACGATCGTCACCGGACTGCCCGACGACGCGATGCTGATGACGACCGAACCCTTCGGCCCGATCGCGCCCTTCGCGCGCTTCAGCGACTTCGACGACGTGATCCGACGTGCCAACGCGCTGCCGTACGGACTGTCGTCGTACGTGTTCACGACGTCGACGAAATACGCCCACGCGGCGGCGAACGCGCTCGAGGCCGGCAACGTCAACATCAACCATTTCGGACAGGCGATCGCCGAGGCGCCGTTCGGCGGCGTGAAGGACAGCGGCTGGGGCAGCGAGGGCGGCATCGAGACCTTCGACGGCTACCTGAACACCAAGTTCGTCACCCAGCGCGACTGACGCCGTGGCCGACGCGCGTCCCGTCGTGGAACTGCTGCGCCGGCTCGTCGCCTTCGACACGGTCAGCACGAAGCCGAACGTCGAGTTGATCGACTGGGCCGCGCAGCGCCTGGAAGACGCGGGCTTTCGCTGCTTCGTGCAGCCCGGCGACGAGCCGGGCAAGGCGAACCTGTTCGCCACCGCGGGCCCCGACGACGTCGCCGGGTGGATGCTGTCGGGGCACTCGGACGTGGTTCCGGTCGACGGGCAGGCATGGTCGTCGGATCCGTTCACGCTGCGCGAGCGCGACGGCCGGCTGTACGCACGCGGCAGCGCCGACATGAAGGGCTTTCTCGCATGCGTGCTCGACGCGGCGCCGCGCCTGGCGGCGCGCAGGCTGTACGCGCCGGTGCACGTGGTCTTTTCCTACGACGAGGAAACGACGATGCGCGGCATGCGCACGCTGGCCGCGCACCTGGCCGACGCTGCGCATCGTCCGGCCGCCTGCATCATCGGCGAGCCGACGTCGATGCGCCTGGTCGTGGCGAACAAGGGTACGGCCGGGTACCGCGTGCACGTGCGCGGACACTCGGTGCACTCGTCGCTGCGCCATCTCGGCGTCTCGGCCGTCGAGCAGGCCGCCGAGATCGTCGTCTTCATCGGTCGGTTGCAGCGCGAACTCGACGCCGGCGCGCGCCACGAAGGCTTCGAGTACCCGCACACGAGCGTGCACGTCGGGCGCATCGAGGGCGGCACCGCACACAACATCACGGCGGGCGCCTGCGAGTTCGTGCTCGAGATCCGCACGCTGCCCGGCATGCGCTCGCGGGACGTGCTCGCGCGCGTGCGGCAGCACTGCGACGCCGTGGTGTTGCCGGCGATGCGGCGCATCGCCCCCGACACGGCAATCGCCTTCGAGGAGATCTTCGACACGCCGCCGCTCGACGAGCGCGAGAACCGCTCGCTCGCGCAGGCCATCGCGCCGCTGTGCGGACACGACGAGGTGCGCCGGGTCAGCTTCGGCACCGAGGCCGGAATCCTGCAGGCGATCGGCATCCCCACCGTCGTCTGCGGCCCGGGCGACATCGCGGTTGCGCACCAGCCCGACGAGTACGTCGAAGTGACGCAACTCGAACGCTGCGTCGCGTTTCTCGATGCGCTCGGCCGGCGGCTGTCCCGGCCCGGCGACGCCGCACCGCCCGCAGCTGCGGCAACCTGAACCCGGACCGCCCCCCCGCCGCCTGCCATGCCTGCCGCGCGGCGCGTGCGCGCCGCAAAGCCGGTGCAGCCGGGCCCTGTGCAACAATAACGGGTCCGTCCTTCCTTTCGTGCCGCCGGCGTTGCCGCGGCCCATTCCGCCGATGGCCCTGTGGATCTCCATCGCGATCGTCACGCTGGTGGCAATCGCCCTGGTCGTCTGGCCGCTCGTCTCGACGCGCCGGCCGGGCTCGCACGCGCACCACGACGACGAACGGCGACTGGCGGTGTTCCGCGATCGAAAGCACGAGATCGACCGAGAGCGCGACGCGGGCCGGCTCACCGCCACGGAAGCCGAACAGGCGCACGCCGACCTCGTTCGTCAACTGGCCGAGGACCTGCCGGCAGGCTCCGCGGCTTCGACTTCCGCGGCTTCGACTTCCACGGCGTCGAGTTCGACGGCGTCGACCGACCGGCCCGTCGCCGCTTCGCCGCGCGCCACGTGGGCCACCGCGGTCTTCGTCGCCGTGCTCGTTCCGCTCGTCGCCTTCGGCGTCTATCGCCAGGTGGGTGCGCCGCAGCTGGCGTCGGTCGATGCCGGCGGCGGCCAGGCGCCGGTGGACGCCGCGCAGATCGACGCGATGATCGACCGCATCGAGCAGCGCACGCGCGAACAACCGCAAGACGCCGAAGCGTGGGCGATGCTCGCCGAGGCGCGCAAGATGCAGGGCCGGCACGACGAAGCGGTCGTCGCCTTCGCGAGGGCGCTCGAAGGACTGCCGAACGATGCGCGCCTGCTCACCGACTACGCCGAATCGGCTGCGCTGCGCGCCGGCGGCAATTTCGCCGGACAACCGGTGGAGCTGCTCGAGCGCGCGCTGTCGATCGATCCGAACGAACCGAAGGCGGTCGCGCTGATGGGCGCTGCGCAGTATCGGCTCGGCAACCTGCCGCGTGCGCGCTCGTACCTGAAGCAGCTCGAAACCTTCCTCACGCCCGGCAGCGAAGAAGCCACGCAGATCGCCGCGATCGTCCAGCGGATCGACGGCGAGATCGGCAACGCCTCGCCCGGCGACGGTGCCGACACGCGCTCGCCCGCGCCGGCGCTCGCCGCCGCTTCCGTCGCCGGCACCATCACGGTCGCGCCGACGCTGGCCGAAAGCGCCGCGCGCGGTGGCACGCTGTTCGTGATCGCGCGCGCAAGCGGCGGTCCGCCGATTCCGATCGCCGTGCTGCGCTTGCCCGCACCCGAATTCCCGGTCTCGTTCACGCTCGACGATTCGAACGCGATGGATCCGGCACGCCGGCTCTCCGGCACCGAGTCGCTCGAACTGGAGGCACGCCTGAGCCGCAGCGGCCAGGCGATGCGCGAGCCCGGCGACCTGTTCGGCCGCGTCGCGAACGTGCGACCGGGCGCCGACGGCCTGCGCATCGTCCTCGACCAGGTCGTCTCGCGTTGACGCCGCCGGGCGCCCACGCACTGGAGACGCGCGCGCTGGCTTGCGCGGCGGGCTGGCGCACGCTGTTCTGCGCGCTCGATCTGCGCATCGCGCCCGGTGAATGGACGATGCTGGTCGGCGCCAACGGCAGCGGCAAGTCGACCCTGCTGCGCACGATCGCCGGACTGGCGCGCCCGCTGGCCGGCGAGATCCTCTGGCGCGGTGCGCCGCGTCGCGCCGACGACGCCGAATGGCGCGCGCAGTGCGTCTACCAGGGGCACGCCCCCGGATGGAAGGACGGCTTCGACGTGCGCGAGAACCTGTCGATGCAGCTGGCGCTCGACGGACTGCCCGCCGCGCGCGACGCGCTCGACGCGGCGATCGAGCGCGTCGGCCTCGCGCGCCAGGCCCGACTGCCGTTCGCGCGCCTGTCGGCAGGACAGCGCCGCCGGCTTTCGCTCGCTCGCCTGTCGTGCTCGCACGCGCGCAAGCTGTGGCTGCTCGACGAGCCGGGCACCGCACTGGACGCCGACGCGCTGCGGCTGCTGGGTGCGCTCCTCGACGCGCATCTGCGCGAGGGCGGCCTCGCGATCGTCGCCACCCACCAGCCGCTGCCGTGCGCCGCGACGCCGACCCGGCTCTCTCTCGACGACGCGCGGGCGTGACGCCGGCCGCGCCGTCCGGCGGGCCCACGCCGTCCGGCGTGCTGGCGGCGCTGCGCTGGGCCTGCGGGCGCGACCTGCGACTGGCGGCGCGCTCGCGCAGCGAACTGGCGCTGATCGTCGTCTTCTTCCTGCTGGTGACGAGCCTGTTTCCGCTCGCCGTCAGCCCGGATCCGGAACTGCTGCGAACGATCGCCGCCGGCATCGTCTGGGTCGCGGCACTGCTGGCCAGCCTGCTCGGGCTCGCACGCCTGTTCGCCGCCGACCACGGCGACGGCACGCTCGAGCAGATGGTGCTCGCACCGGCGCCGCTGCCGGCGCTCGTCGCCGGCAAGGTACTGGCGCACTGGATCGCCACCGGACTGCCGCTGGTGCTGCTCGCGCCGCTCGCCGGACTGCAGTTCGGGCTGGGCGCCGAAGCGATCGGCGTGCTCGTCGCGTCGCTCGCGCTCGGCACGCCGGTCCTCTCGTGGCTCGGTGCACTCGCCGCCGCACTCACGCTCGGTGCGCGCGGCGGCTCGTCGCTGCTCGCGCTGCTCGTGTTGCCGCTGGCGGTACCGGTGCTCATCTTCGGCGCCGGCTCGGTCGAATCGCAGGCCGCCGGCCTGGGAGCCGATGCGCACCTGTCATTGCTGGCTGCCGGTGCGATCGCCGCCTGGGTGCTGGGGCCGGCTGCGACCGCGCTCGCGGTTAGAATTGCCCACGAATGACCCAATTCGCCCGGTACTGGTATCGCTACGCGTCGCCGGCCAGCTTCTACCCGCTCGCCGGGCGACTGATTCCGGCATTCGCCGCGCTCGCCGTGCTGCTCGCCGCCGCGGGGCTGTACGTCGGTTTCGTCGTCGCTCCCAGCGACTGGCAGCAGGGCGAGGCCTACCGGATCATCTACATCCACGTTCCGGCCGCGTGGATGGCCATGTTCGTCTACCTGGTGATCGCGTTCTGGTCGGCGATCTCGCTGGCGTTCAACACCCGATTGTCGGCAATGATGGCGCAGGCGCTCGCGCCCACCGGCGCGATGTGGGCGTTCGTGTCGCTGTGGACCGGCGCCTTCTGGGGCCGTCCCACCTGGGGCGCATACTGGGTCTGGGACGCTCGCCTCACCTCGACGCTGATCCTGCTGTTCCTGTACCTCGGCTACATGGCGCTGCGCGCGTCGATCGACGATCCGCGTCGCGCCGACCGGGCGGCCGCGCTGCTCGCGCTGGTCGGCGCGATCAACGTGCCGATCATCTACTTCTCGGTGCGCTGGTGGAACACGCTGCACCAGGGCGCAACGGTCTCGATGACGGCGGCGCCCAAGATGGCGCAGACCATGCTCACCGGAATGCTGCTGCTCACCTTCGCCGCGTGGGCCTACACCATCGCCGTTGCGCTGCATCGCGTGCGCAGCGTCATCGTCGAGCGCGAAGCGGCCAGCGGCTGGATGTCGCGGCTCGATGCCCGCGGCCGGCCGATGCCCGACGACGGCGAGCCGTCGGGCGCGGCCGTGCGCTGAATCGCGGGGAAGCGATGATCGACTGGCTGCGCATGGGCGGCTATGGTTTCTACGTCTGGAGCTCGTACGGGATGCTCGCGGCGGCGATCGTCGTCGAACTGCTCGCACTGCGTCGGCGCCGGCGCACGGCGCAGCGACGCGCCGACGAAATCCGTGCCGAGCAGGCCGAGCAGGCGGCGGCGAAGCCGAAACCGACGCGCCGGTCGACGTCGCGATCGGCCGCGGGATCGATGCCGCCGTCGATGCATTCTTCCGGGACACTCGAATGAAAGCACGTCATCGCCGATTGCTGTGGATCGTGGGCGGACTCGCCGCGCTGGCCGTCGCGGCCACCTTCGTCACGAACGCGTTCCGCAGCAACCTCGTGTTCTTTTTCACGCCGACGCAGATCGTCGACGGCGAGGCGCCGACGAACAAGGTCTTCCGCATCGGCGGCCTGGTCGAGCCCGACAGCCTCGAGCGCGTCGGCGACGGAACGACGGTCGTCTTCCGCGTGACCGACAACGCGAAGACGATTCCGGTGTCGTACACGGGAATCCTTCCCGACCTGTTCAAGGAAGGCCGGGGCGTCGTCGCGCAGGGCACGCTCGAGCCCGATGGCACCTTCAAGGCGCGCGAGGTGCTCGCCAAGCACGACGAGAACTACATGCCGCCGGAAGCGGCCGAGGCGCTGCGGCGGGCCGGCCATCCGGTGGGTGCGCCGTCGCAGTTCCAGGCGGCCGACCGCTGAACGCATACCGTATCGAGGAGGTCCGCCGATGATCGCCGAATTCGGGCAGTACACACTGGCGCTCGCGCTCGCCGTCGCCATCGTCCTCGGCACGTTGCCGATGATCGGCAGCTTCGTGCGCGGCGGCACCGGCGCACGGCTGATGTCGGTCGACCGGCCCGCGGCGATCCTGCTGGCAGCGCTGGCGATCCTCGCCTTCGGCTCGCTCGGCGCGCTGTTCGTACGCAACGACTTCAGCGTGCTGCTCGTCGCCACGCACTCGAACCTGCACCTGCCGTTGCCCTACCGAATCGCCGCCACCTGGGGCTCGCACGAAGGCTCGATGCTGCTGTGGGTGCTCATCCTGTCGCTGTGGACCGGCGCCGTCTCGTTCTTCTCCTCGTCGCTGCCCGACGTGCTGCGCGCGCGCATCCTGTCGACGATGGGCCTGATCGGCGCAGGTTTCGTGCTGTTCCTGCTGTTCACGTCGAACCCCTTCGAGCGCCTGATGCCGCCCGCTGCCGACGGTCGCGACCTCAACCCGCTGCTGCAGGATCCGGGCATGGTGTTCCACCCGCCCTTGCTCTACATGGGCTACGTCGGGCTGTCGGTGGTCTTCGCGTTCTCGATCGCCGGACTCATCGGCGGACGCTTCGACGCAGCCTGGGCGCGCTGGGCGCGCCCGTGGACGGTCGTCGCGTGGTGCTTCCTCACGATGGGCATCGCGCTGGGCTCGTTCTGGGCCTACTACGAACTGGGCTGGGGCGGCTGGTGGTTCTGGGACCCGGTGGAGAACGCATCGTTCATGCCGTGGCTGGTCGCCACCGCGCTCATCCACTCGCTCGCGGTCGCCGAGAAGCGCGGCACCTTCAAGAGCTGGACGGTGCTGCTCGCCATCCTCGGCTTCGGACTGAGCCTGCTCGGCACCTTTCTCGTGCGCTCGGGCGTGCTCACGTCGGTGCACGCCTTCGCCACCGACCCGGCGCGCGGCGTCTTCATCCTGTTCTTCCTGTCGATCGTCATCGGCGGATCGCTGACGCTGTTCGCCGTGCGTGCGCCGACGATCGGCAACGGCCCGGGCTTCTCCGCGATTTCGCGCGAATCGCTGCTGCTCGCCAACAACGTGCTGCTCGTCGTCGCGATGGCCGCGGTGCTGCTCGGCACGCTCTATCCGCTGATCCTCGACACGCTGGACATGGGCAAGATCTCGGTCGGTCCGCCGTACTTCGAATCGGTGTTCGTGCCGCTGATGGCGCCGGCGTTGTTCCTGATGGGCATCGGACCGATCGCCCGCTGGAAGCAGGCACGACTGCCCGATCTGTTCGCGCGGCTGCGCTGGGCGCTGGCGATCGCCGTCGTCGCTGCGCTGCTGCTGCCGCTCACCGTCGACGGCTTTCGGCCGATGACGAGCATCGGCCTGTTCTTCGCGTTGTGGATCGCCTGCTGCGTCGCCGTCGCCGTACTCGAGATGCTGCGCGGACACGACGGCAGGCTGTCGCTGCGTCGCGTGAAGCTGCATCCGGCCAGCGCGTGGGGAATGCACTTCGGGCATCTGGGCATCGCGATCTTCGTCGCCGGCGTCACGCTGTCGAACAGCTACTCGGTCGATCGCGAACTGCGCATGGAGGTGGGACAGACGATCACGCTGGGCGATTACGGCATCCGCTTCGTCGGACTGCAGCAGGTGCCCGGACCGAACTACGACGCGACGCGCGGCCGCTTCGAGGTGCGCCGCGCCGACGCTGCCCCGGGCAGCGCACCGATCGCGATCCTGTCGCCCGAGAAGCGCACCTACCGCGCGAGCGGCCAGCCGATGACCGAGGCCGCGATCGATCGCAGTCTCACGCGCGACGTGTATCTGTCGATGGGCGAGCCGCTGGGCGGCCAGGCGTGGGTGGTGCGCGCGCACGTCAAGCCCTTCGTCAACTGGATCTGGCTCGGCTGCCTGGTGATGGCGTTCGGCGGCTTCGTCTCGGCGGCGGACAAGCGGTATCGGCGGCGCCTGGCGGAACGTGCTGCGGCGCAGGTGTCGCCGGCTGCGGCGTGAAGGGACTGCGGCGGATGGCGGCGCGTCGGGCCGGTGGGCGAATAGCGGCGCGTCGGACCGGTGATGCGCGTGGGCGCCTTCGCCTCGGGGCGCACACGGCTTCGGCCCCCGCTACGCGGGGGCTTCCCGGCTCTGCCTCGGAAATCCGCACCCGCTGCCGAGGGGCGCTGCGCGCCCCACGGCGACGGGTCCCGCGAATTTCCTTTCTGCAGCAGCCGGCTCGCCGAGTGCGCCCCGAGGCGAAGGCGCCCACGCACATCACCGGTCCT
>JACDJA010000367.1_pt1 | contig 53938 bp, 53 predicted proteins | sample 7449241 | NCBI WGS metagenome assembly JACDJA01 (sample SAMN14253289, study PRJNA609438) | sludge metagenome | isolation source: initial anaerobic sludge | collected 2018-12-20 | reverse complement strand
TTGCGCGATCGCCTGGAATGCGAACGGGATCGTGCGCCTGCAACTGCCCGAGGCGAGCGAGTCGCTGACCGGCGCGCGCCTTCTGCGCCACCTGCCCGAGGCAACGCAGGGCGAGCCGCCGCCGTCGATCCGAGCGGCAATCGAGCGGATTGGCGCGCTGCTCGGCGGCCGAGCCGACGATCTCGCCGATCTCGCGCTCGATCTGGACGCGATATCGCCGTTTCATCGGCGCGTCTACGAGTTCGTGCGTACGATCGGGCCCGGGCATACGACGACCTACGGTGAGGTTGCCGCCCGCATCGATGCGCCGGGTTCGGCGCGCGCAGTCGGCCAGGCGCTCGGGGAGAACCCCTTCGCGCCGGTGGTGCCCTGTCACCGCGTGCTGGCCGCGGGCGGTCGCCCCGGCGGCTTCTCGGCGGCCCGCGGCGTCGCCACCAAGTTGCGGATGCTCGAAATCGAGAAGGCGCGCATCGGCGAGGAGCCGGGCCTGTTCGACGATGTCGCCGAGCAGGCGAACCTCGGCACGGCCGCGCTCGACGAATCGATGATGCGCCTGGCGCTCGGGCAGGCGAGGCTGGCCGCAGCGAAGGGCGAAGTGCCGGTCGGCGCGGTCGTCGTGCGCGACGGCGAGGTGCTCGGTGCCGGTTTCAACCAGCCGATCGGCGCACACGACCCGAGCGCGCACGCCGAGATCATGGCGATGCGCGCGGCGGCGTCGGCGATCGGCAACTACCGTCTCGTCGGCTGCGATCTGTACGTCACGCTCGAGCCTTGCGCGATGTGCGCCGGCGCCATCCAGCACGCGCGCATCGGTCGCGTCGTCTACGGTGCCGCCGATCCGAAGACCGGCGCCTGCGGCAGCGTCGTCGACCTGTTCGCCGAGCCCCGCCTGAACCACCATGCGCATGTCTACGGCGGCGTGATGGCCAGTGAGTGCGCAGCGCTGCTGTCGTCGTTCTTCGCCGAACGCCGGCGCCGCTGAGTGCGTCGCGGCGGGTTTGCGTCTTGCTCCTTGCCGGTTTGGAGGGTGCCCCCGGGGCGCCCGGCTTCATCCGAGGAGGAACGATTCATGGCACGCAACCATCACGGCGGCCGACGCGGCCCCGATTCGCGTCCGCGCGACAGCCTTCGCCAGGCTGCCTGGCCCGGCGCATACGCCGACGAGCTGGACCAGGGCCGTTTCCAGACCCATCCGATGCGCGAGGCCGGCCGCGGCTTCGCGCGGGCGGCGCCGCAGGCGCGGTACGACGATCGAGACTCGGCGTACGGGACGTTCTCGTCGGCGCGCGGCGATGACCTGCAGCGCCCGCAGCGCGCCGGGCAGCCGCGTTCGCGCAACCGCGGTCCGCGCAACTGGCAGCGCTCCGACGAGCGCATCCGCGAAGACGTCTGCGAGCGGCTCGGCGCGCTGGACGACGTCGACGTCTCGGACGTCAGCGTATCCGTGGAGCAGGGCACGGTGCGGCTGAGCGGAACCGTCGCGCAACGCAGCGACAAGCACCGCATCGAGGACGTCGCCGACGACAGCGTCGGCGTGCGCGAGATCGACAACCGGATCCGCGTGCGGCGCGACGACCCGCGCGGTTCGGGCGGCTTCTGGAGCCAGTTCTTCGGCTTCGACTACGGCACGAAGGCGCGCGACCTGATGACGCGCGAGGTGATCACGGTTGCGCCGACCGACAGCGTGCAGCGGGCGGCACAGATCATGAAGGACGCCGATATCGGCTCGGTGCCGGTGTGCGACGGCAAGCGCCTGCAGGGCATGGTCACCGACCGCGACATCGCGCTGCGCGTCGTCGCCGCGGGGCTGCCCGCCGACGCCACGCACGCCGCGAAGGCGATGACCGCCGAGTTGTTCTGGTGCTACGAAGACGACGACATCGCCGACGTGCTCGACAAGATGGGCGACCGGCAGGTGCGCCGCATCCCGGTCGTCGATCGCGACCGCAACCTCAGCGGAATCATTTCGCTCGGCGACATGGCGCTCCAGCGCTCCGGCAGCCAGGTGCAGGAGGCGCTCGAGGAGATCTCGCAGCCGTCGAGTGCAGCGCCGACGTCCGGCCCGGGTTCGCCGGCCGAATCAGCCTCGCCGGCCTCGTCGCCCGGCTCACGCCTGCGTCACTGACTTCTCGCGCCGTCGGACGCGAAAAGCCCGGCATTTGCCGGGCTTCGTCGTCTGTGCAAGGGCGTTACTGGATCTTCGCCTTGGCGCGCAGGTCCTGTTGCAGTTGCTGGACGCGCTTGCGCTCGAGTTCCTGCTGGATCTGCGGGCGCACCTGCTCGAGCGGCGGCGCCTTGGCGTCGCGCACGTCGTCGAGCCGGATGACGTGGTAGCCGAACTGCGTCTTCACCGGCGTTTCGGTGTACTTGCCCTTCTCGAGCTTGACCATCGCGTCGGAGAACTCCTTCACGAAGGTTCCGGGCGTGTTCCAGTCGAGATCTCCGCCCGATTGCGCCGAGCCCGGATCCTTCGACTTCTTCGCCAGATCCTCGAACTTCGCGCCCTTGTCCAGCTGCGCGATGATCGACTTCGCTTCGTCCTCGGTCTCGACCAGGATGTGCCTGGGCCGGTATTCCTTCTCGCCGGGCAGGTTCCCGAGTCGATCGTATTCGGCCTGGATCTCGTTGTCGGTGATCGGGTGCGCCTGGAGGTGATCGCGGATCATCGCGCGGATGAGGATCTCCTGGCGGGCATTCTCGAGCTGGCGCTGTACGTCGGCGTTGCGCGCCAGGCCCTTCTTCTCCGCTTCCTGGACGAAAAGTTCGCGGGCGATCAGTTCGTCGCGCACCGCGGCCCGCAGCTCGGGCGTGTCGGGCCGCCCCTGCGAAGCGAGCACCTGGACGAACTGGTCGACTTTTTCCTTGGGGATCGGCTTGTTGTTGACGATCGCGGCGTTCTGCGCCAGGGCGAACGAAGCGAGCGGGAACAGCGCGAGCGCGGCGGTCCGCGCGAGACGCAGCGAACGTTTCCGGTGCGGCATAGGGAGTCCTTGTGCAAGCATGATGGCGGATGCGCCGCGCGCGCCGATCGGCGGAACGGCCGCGGGGAAGGGCGGCTCAGGCGTCGGAAGAAGGACCGGCAGGTTTCTCGGTCGGCGTGAAGGCTTCGATCGCGAGCGCATGTATGCGCTGCGGCATCCAGTCGTGCACTGCATCATACACGAGGCGGTGACGCAGCACGGTACGCAATCCGTGAAAGCGCGCGCTGACGATGCGGACGTGAAAATGTCCTGCGCCGTCCGCCGCGCCCGCGTGTCCGGCGTGCTGCGCGCTGTCGTCGCGCAGGGTGATCGACGCGTCGGGAAAGGCGGCCGACAGGCGCTCGCGGATCTCGTCCAGCGCAGGGCGCACTATCGGCGCTCCGTCGTCACGTACTTTCCTCCTGCACGTGGCGCCCGACGTACAGCGCCTGCGCGAACACGAATGCGAGCGTCAGGCCGGTGGTGCCGAAGAGCTTGAAGTCGACCCAGACGTCGGTCGGGAAGCGGTACGCGACGAACAGGTTCAGGCCGGCCATCACGACGAAGAATGCCGACCACAGCACGTTGAGCCGCGACCAGACCGGCGCGGGCAACGAGATCTGCCGGCCCATCGCCGAGCGGATCAGGTTGCGGCGAAACAGCAGTTGCGCGCCGGCCAGCACCAGCGCGAACAGGCCGTACAGCACGGTGGGTTTCCACTTGATGAAAGTCTCGTCCTGCAGCAGCAGCGTCATGCCGCCGAACAGCACGATGATCGCCAGGCTCGTCCACTGCATCCCTTCGACGCGGCGGCGCCGCACGAGCAGCCAGCCGATCTGGGCGACGCTGGCGGCGATCGCCACGGCCGTGGCGACGTAGATGCCGGCCGCCTTGTAGGCGACGAAGAACAGCACCACGGGAAACAGGTCGAACAGCAGTTTCATGCCATCAGTATATGATCGCGGATTCGCTGGAGAAGCCGATGGCCGAACGTACCCGAAATCGCCGCAACACGCTCGAGCGGCGGTGCCTTCCCAAGTCGCTCAAGCGCCTGTTCAACGGCTCGAAGCGGCCGATCTTCCGCATGCTCGAGAAGGTCAAGCGCAACTGATTCTACGCAGCGGATTCGGGCCGGTCCTGGCCGGCCGGTTCGAAACGCAGCGATGCCGAGTTGATGCAGTAACGCAGGCCCGTGGGCGGCGGTCCGTCCTCGAAGACATGACCGAGGTGCGCGTCGCAGGCCGCGCACAGCACCTCGACGCGGCGCATCCCGTGGCTCGTGTCGACGCGTCGCGCAAGATTCGCCTCGTCGATCGGCGCCCACCAGCTCGGCCACCCGCTGCCCGATTCGTACTTGCGCTCGGAAGCGAACAGCGGCGTGCCGCAGCAGACGCAGGTGTAGCGTCCGGCTTCGTGATGGTCGTGGTAGCGGCCGGTGAAAGCGCGTTCGGTCGAGCCGCGTCGTGCGATCGCGTATTCCTCCGGCGAGAGCTGCTCTCGCCACTGCGCATCGGTTTTCTCGATGCGCTCGGGTGCTTTCCGCTTCGTCGTGGTCATCGGAGATCCTGGTCGGAAACCTGATCGGAAACCTGGAACGTCTGTGCCGCGTCGACCGCGGCCATCGGCCGATTCTAGGTCGCCCGGGCGGTGCCCCGGCGCATCCGCCGCGATGACCGTAGCGATGGCGAGGGCTTGCAACGAGACCCTGCGGCCGAAGTCACGCCCTGCGGTTGCGATGCGTTCGCGTCGGGGTACTAGAATTCGGCAAACCGGCGCGAAACCGGGCCACCGCCGAACGAGGAGACGAGGCACATGCAAGGCTTGATGATGGACATGCCGCTGCTGGTATCGAGCATCCTGCAGCACGCGGCGCGTCACTTCAGCGACACCGAAGTGGTGTCCCGACGCGTCGAAGGCGACCTGCATCGATACACGTACGCCGACTGCGAGCGGCGCTCCCGAAGACTTGCCGACGCTTTCGTGCGCAGCGGCGTGGGCATCGGCGACCGGGTCGCCACGCTCGCCTGGAACGGATACCGCCATCTCGAGCTCTACTACGCGGTGGGCGGGATGGGATCGGTCATCCACACGCTCAACCCGCGGCTGCAGCCGCAGCAGATCGCCTGGATCATCAATCACGCGGGCGACGTTCAACTGGCCTTCGACCTCACGTTCCTGCCGATCGTCGAAGCGATCGCCGAGCACTGCCCGAACGTGAAGAGCTGGATCGCGATGTGCGATGCCGATCGCCAGCCGAAGTCCGCGAAGATCGCCAATCTCGTCAACTACGAGAGCTTCCTCGAGCAGGGCAGCGAAGGTTTCGAGTGGCCGCAGGTCGACGAGCGCAGCGCGGTCGGCCTGTGCTACACCTCGGGCACCACGGGCAACCCGAAAGGCGCGATGTACACGCATCGCTCGACGATTCTGCACGCCTATGCTTCGGCGTTGCCCGACGCGATGGGCGCGTCGTCGCGCGACGCGATCCTGCCGGTCGTGCCGATGTTCCACGTCAATGCGTGGGGCATTCCCTACTCCGCGCCGCTGGTGGGCGCCAAGCTCGTGTTTCCCGGAGCGCAGCTCGACGGCAAGTCGCTCTACGAGCTCTTCGAAGCCGAGGGCGTCACGTTCTCCGCCGGCGTTCCCACCGTCTGGCTGGGTCTGCTGCAACACATGCAGCAGGCGCAGGCGAGGTTCTCCACGCTGCAGCGCACGGTGATCGGCGGCTCGGCATGCCCGCCGGCGATGATCCGCGCGTTCCGCGAGGAACACGGCGTCGAGGTGATTCACGCCTGGGGCATGACCGAGATGTCGCCGCTGGGCACGCTGTGCAAGCTGCAGAACAAGCACCTGAAGCTGCCCGAGGCGGCGCAGCAGAAGCTGCTCGAAAAGCAGGGCCACGTGATCTTCGGTGTCGACATGAAGATCGTCGACGACCAGGACAACGACCTGCCATGGGACGGCGAGACCTTCGGCAACCTGATGGTGCGCGGGCCCTGGGTTCTCAAGGAGTACTTTCGCGGCGAGGGCGGCGACCCGCTGCACTACGACGCCGATGGTCGCGGATGGTTCCCCACCGGCGACGTCGCGACGATCGACGCCGACGGCTACATGCAGGTCACCGACCGCAGCAAGGACGTGATCAAATCGGGCGGCGAGTGGATCAGTTCGATCGAACTGGAGAACCTCGCGCTTGCGCACCCCGCCGTCGCCAACGCTGCCGTGATCGGCATTCCGCACCCGAAGTGGGACGAGCGCCCGTTGCTCGTCGTCGTGAAGAAACCCGATGCGCAGGTCACGCGCGACGAGCTGATCGCCTGGTACGAAGGCAAGGTCGCCAAGTGGTGGACGCCCGACGACGTGCAGTTCGTCGAGCAGATCCCGCTGGGGGCCACGGGCAAGGTGCTGAAGACGAAGCTGCGCGAGCAGTTCGCCGACTACCGTCTGCCCGAAACCGCCTGAACGAGCGGGTTGCGCCAGGACGCGCCCCGCGTCGCGGCCTTCACGAGAACCATCGAAGCACGGCGGCGCCGGCGAGTGCGGTCGCGCCGAAGCCGGCGAGTGCGTTCCAGCTGCGCTCGTGCGCGCGTGCGCTCCAGCGTGCCCCGCGCGCCAGCAGCAGTGCCGACAGCGCCAGGCCGCCGGCGGCGCACAGCACCTTGACCACGAGCGCGGTTCGCGCAATCGAGCCCAGGTCGGGCAGCACGCCGTAATAGTGCAGGCTGGTCAGGCCGAAGGAAACGCCGCTGGCGACCTGCAACGCCCAGGCGACGACGACGAGCCTGACGAGCGCCGCCCGCGCGGCGCTCGTTGCGCAGGCCGGGCGCGTGGCCGCGACCGGTGCCGCCGTGACGGCGACGGCGCCGAAATTGTGTACGAGCTGCACCAGCGCATAGGCGAGGTTCTCCATGCGCGATTCGGTCGATCAGCGGGCGCGCGGGCCGGGCTGCGCGCCGACGCTCAGTCGGCGGTGATCTTCACGCAATCCTGCACTCCGATCGGCGTGTGCGCCTTGTTGACGATCTTCACGCACAGCTCGTGCGGACCCGGCGCCAGCGTCTCGAGCGTGTAGCTTCCCTTGCGCTGGCGCAGTATGCCGACCTCCTTGCCGTCGACGTAGACGTGCACGTGGTCGCCCCGGGGGCCCGGATCGACTTCGTAGGCGAGGCGGTTCTGCTCCATGGCATCGAGCCGTGCGCCGTCGGCCGGCGCTTCGATGCGCACCTGGGCCGCAGCGATTGCGGCCTGTGCCGGCATCATCGCCGCACTACCGACGCAGGCGAGCAGGAACGGTCGTAGTATCGACAAGGTCATTTCTCCCTCCGCTTCGCTGCATCCTTATAGCATCGCAGCGAGCGGCGCGTGGCGGCAACCCCTTCTGTGGAGGCGATTCGAATGAACGGCACCGACAGTTTCTCGGCCCGCGGAACTCTCAGCGTCGGGGATCTCGACTACGAGATCTGGCGGCTGACCGCGCTCGAGCGCGCGGGTTTCGACGTCGCCGGCCTGCCGTATTCGCTCAAGATCCTGCTCGAAAGCCTGCTGCGCAACGAGAACGGCGTCGACGTGACGCCCGACGACATCCGGGCGCTGGCCGGCTGGGACCCGCAGGCCCAGCCCGACACCGAGATCCGCTTCACGCCGGCGCGCGTGCTGTTGCAGGACTTCACCGGCGTGCCCGCCGTGGTCGACCTGGCAGCGATGCGCGACGCCATGCGTGCGCTCGGCGGGGACGCTGCGCGCGTCGACCCGCTCGCGCCGGTCGAGCTCGTCATCGATCACTCGGTGATCGTCGACGAGTTCGGCACGCCGCAGGCTTTCGAACGCAATATCGAAATCGAGTACCAGCGCAATCACGAGCGCTACCAGTTCCTGCGCTGGGGGCAGGGCGCCTTCGGCAACTTCCGCGTCGTGCCGCCCGACACCGGCATCTGCCACCAGGTGAACCTCGAATACCTGGCGCGCGTCGTCTTCACCGCACAGCGCGACGGGCGCCTCATCGCCTGTCCCGACAGTTGCGTCGGCACCGACTCGCACACGCCGATGGTCAACGGGCTGGGCGTGGTGGGCTGGGGCGTCGGCGGCATCGAGGCAGAGGCGGCGATGCTCGGCGAGCCGATCTCGATGCTCATTCCGCGCGTGGTGGGCATCAAGCTGTCGGGTCGTCTTCCCGAGGGCACCACCGCCACCGACCTGGTACTGACGATCACGCAGATGCTGCGCAGGCACGGCGTGGTCGGCAAGTTCGTGGAGTTCTACGGCCCGGGCGTCGCCGCGGTGCCGCTGGCCAACCGCGCGACGATCGGCAACATGAGCCCGGAGTACGGATCGACGGTGTCGATCTTCCCGATCGACGACGAGACGCTGCGCTACCTCCGGCTCACGGGGCGGCCGGCCGGACAGATCGCGCTCGTCGAGCGCTATGCACGCGAGCAGGGAATGTGGCACGACCCCGAGCACGAGCCGCGCTATTCCGAGCGCCTCGAGCTCGAACTCGACAGCATCGTGCCGTCGATCGCCGGACCGAAGCGTCCGCAAGACCGCATCGTGCTCACGCAGGCGAAGCAGGCGCTCTACGGCGCGCTGGCCGAGTCCGTCGGGGCGCCGCCGCAAAAGGGCGGCGAGAAAGGCTACGACGAGGCGGTGGCCGAAACCTTTCCCGCCTCGGATCCGCCCGCGTACCTGGTCGACGCCCATGGTTCGGGCTTCGAGAAGTCTTCCTCGTCGGGACAGAAGAGCGCGCAACCGCGCGACCCCACGCCGGCCGGCGGCCCGGCCGACCGCGTGCGCAACCCGGCACCGGTCCGGCTGGCCGACGGACGCCGCTTTGAAATCGACCACGGCGCCGTCGTCATCGCCGCGATCACTTCCTGCACGAACACGTCGAATCCGTCCGTCATGATCGCCGCGGCGCTGCTCGCGAAGAAGGCCGTCGAACGCGGGCTGCAGCAGCGTCCGTGGGTGAAGACCAGCCTGGCGCCGGGCTCGCAGGTCGTCATCGATTACTACGAACGCGCGGGACTGATGCCTTACCTGCGCCAGCTCGGCTTCGAACTCGTCGGCTTCGGCTGCACCACCTGCATCGGGAACTCCGGCCCGCTCATCGACGAAGTGAGCCGCGCCGTGGGCGAGAACGACCTGTCGGTGGCGGCCGTGCTCTCGGGCAACCGTAACTTCGAAGGACGCATCCACTCCGAAGTCAAGCTGAACTATCTCGCGTCGCCCCCGCTCGTCGTCGCCTATGCGCTGGCGGGCACGATGGACATCGACCTGACGCGCGAGCCGCTGGGCCGCTCGGCCGACGGAACCGATGTCTTCCTGCGCGACGTCTGGCCGACCAGCGCCGAAGTGCAGGCGTGCATCGACTCGTCGGTCGATTCGTCGATGTTCGTCGATCGCTACGCCGACGTCTTCACCGGAGACGAGCGCTGGCGCTCGCTGCCCACGCCCACCGGGGCGCTTTATACGTGGGACGCGCAATCGACCTACGTGCGCAGGCCGACGTACTTCGACGGGATGCAGCGCACGCCGCAGCCGGTGACCGACATCCGCGGCGCCCGCGTGCTCGCGCTGCTGGGCGATTCGGTCACGACCGACCACATCAGTCCGGCCGGTTCGATCGCGCGCAACTCGCCGGCGGCCGAGTATCTCGTCGCCGCCGGCGTCGACCCGAAGGATTTCAACTCCTACGGTTCGCGACGCGGCAACCACGAGGTGATGATCCGCGGCACCTTCGCGAACATCCGCTTGCGCAATCGGCTCGCACCGGGAACCGAGGGTGGCTTCACCCGGGACTTCACGCGCGACGGCGCCCCGGTGTCGACGATCTTCGATGCCGCGCGCAACTACGAGGCGGCCGGCACGCCGCTCGTCGTGCTCGCCGGAAAGGAATACGGTTCGGGCTCTTCGCGCGACTGGGCCGCCAAGGGTACGATGCTGCTCGGCGTGCGCGCCGTGATCGCCGAATCCTTCGAGCGCATCCATCGCTCGAACCTGATCGGCATGGGCGTGTTGCCGCTGCAGTTCCCGGCGGGGGCCAGTGTCGAGTCGCTCGGCCTCAGCGGCGAGGAACGCATCGACATCGAAGGCATCGTCTCGCTGAACCGCGGTCTCACGCCCGCCACGGTGCGCGTGCGGGCCGCGGGCGTGGAGTTCGATGCCGCGGTCCGGATCGACACGCCGGCCGAAGCCGACTACTACCGTCATGGAGGAATCATGCAATACGTGCTGCGCCGACTGCTCGACGAGGGCGCATGAAGCCACGCGTTCTCACCGGGATCACCACCACCGGCACGCCGCACCTGGGCAACTACGTCGGCGCGATCCGGCCGACGGTGCGCGCCAGCCGCGATTCGCGCTTCGATTCGTTCCTGTTTCTCGCCGACCTTCACGCGCTCGTGAAGTGCGACGACCCGGAGCGCGTGCGCCGATCGCGGCTGCAGATCGCGGCGAGCTGGCTTGCCGCCGGCCTCGACCCGGCGACCGTCACGCTGTACCGGCAGTCCGACATTCCGGAAATCCCCGAACTCACCTGGCTTCTGGGCTGCGTCACCGCCAAGGGCCTGATGAACCGTGCGCACGCCTACAAGGCCGCGGTCGATCGCAACAATGCCGCCGGTGACGACCCCGACGCCGGCATCAGCATGGGCCTGTACAGCTACCCGGTGCTGATGGCCGCCGACATCCTGCTGTTCAACGCGCAGGCGGTGCCGGTGGGACGCGACCAGATCCAGCACGTCGAGATGGCGCGCGACATCGCGCAGCGCTTCAACCGCATCTTCGGCGACGGCGAAGGACCCTTCGTGCTGCCGCAGGCGCAGGTCGAGGAGCACGTGGCCACCTTGCCGGGCCTGGACGGACGCAAGATGTCGAAGAGCTACGACAACACGATCGCGCTTTTCGAGGGTGGCGCGAAGAAACTGCACGCTTCGATCCGGCGCATCGTCACCGACTCGCGCGTTCCGGGCGATCCGAAGGACGCCGAGGGCTCGCAGCTCTACGCGATCTATCGCGCGTTCGCCGCGCCCGACGACGCCGCGGCGTTCAAGGCCGAGCTGGAGAAGGGCCTGGGCTGGGGGGCGGCCAAGGAGCGGCTGTACGCGCTCGTCGACGGCGAGCTCGCGCCGATGCGCGAGCGCTACGATGCGCTCGTCGCGCATCCGCAGGAGGTCGAGGAGATCCTTCTGGCGGGCGCGCGCCGGGCGCGCGAGGTGGCCGTTCCGTTCATGGAGCGCGTGCGCCGCGCGGTCGGTCTTCGCTTATGATTCCCTGCAGGGATCGTCACCGCCTCGAGTGACGACCCTCGCGACACCAAGGAGGAGACGTCGATGAGCAAAGCTCGCCTGGCCGCATTCGCGCTGGCCGCGTCCGCGGCGTTCGCCGTTCCCGCGGCCTACGCGCAATCCGGCACCGTCAAGATCGCATGGATGGACCCGCTGTCGGGGATGATGGCACCGCTCGGGCAGAACATGGTGCGCAGCTGGCAGTACCTGGCCGACGTCGCCAACCAGCAGAAATGGGCGGGCGACGTGAAATTCGAGGTCGTCCCGTTCGACAACAAGCTCAGTCCGCAGGAGAGCCTCACCGCGCTGAAGTCGATCGTCGACCAGGGCATCCGCTACGTGGTGCAGGGTAACGGCTCGTCGGTGGCCATCGCGCTGTCCGACGCGATCGCCAAGCACAACGCGCGCAATCCCGGCAAGGAGATCGTCTTCCTGAACTATGCGGCGATCGACCCGTCGCTGACGAACGCGCGCTGCAATTTCTGGCACTTCGCGCTCGACATCAACGCCGACATGAAGATGGAGGCGCTGACCTCCTACATGGAGAAGCGCCCCGAGATCAAGAAGGTCTACCTGATCAACCAGGACTACGCGTTCGGCCATTCGGTGGAGAAGGCCGCCGAGGAGTACCTCGAGCGCAAGCGTCCCGACGTGCAGATCGTCGGCAAGGACCGCCATCCGCTGGCGCAGGTGCGCGACTTCGCGCCGTACGTCGCCAAGATCAAGGCCGCCGGCGCCGACACGATCATCACCGGAAACTGGGGCGCCGACCTCGCGCTGCTGGTCAAGGCGGCGAAGGACGCGGGGCTGCAGGCGAACTTCTACACGTACTACGCCGGAACCACCGGCGTGGCGACGGCGATGGGCGCCTCCGGCGAAGACCACGTCCGGCAGGTCTCGTACTGGCACCCGAACGCGACGAGCACCGAGGCGAACCGGATCGTCGAGGGCTTCCACCAGAAGTTCAAGGACGACTACTACGTCATGGCCACGTACACCGGCTTCAAGCTGCTCGGCGAGGCGATGAAGAAGGCGAAATCGACCGACCCGGTCAAGGTCGCCTTCGCGCTGGAAGGGATGAAGGTGCAGTCGCTGAACGGCGAAGTCGAGATGCGGGCCACCGACCACCAGATCCAGCAGGCGGTATTCATCTCTTCGTGGCAGAAGGTCGACGGCAAGTCGGTCAAGTACGACCAGGAAGGCACCGGCTACGGCTGGCGCACCGAGGCGAAGCTCGAACCGTACGTCGCCTCGCAGCCGACGTCCTGCCAGATGAAGCGTCCGTCGCCGCAGTGACGCGGCGCGAGTGACGCGGCGCGCGCTCGCGCGCGCGTTTCGTCGCACGCTTCGGGGCGGTGCTCGACCGCGGCGGGCCCGCCGTCGATCCTGCTGCGCCCCGGATCGCCTTCGCACGGAAGCCGCCGCTTGGAGTTCTTCGTCATCTCGCTGCTGAACGGCATCAGCTACGGGCTGGTGCTGTTCATGCTGGCGTCGGGCCTGACGCTGATCTTCAGCCTGATGGGCGTGCTCAATTTCGCGCACGCGTCGTTCTACATGCTCGGCGCGTATTTCGCGTACCAGATCAGCGCCTGGCTCGATGCGGCGCTGCCCGGCACCGGCTACTGGATCGCGCTCGCCGTCGCGCCGCTCGCGGTCGGCGCGCTCGGCGCCTTCGTCGAACGCTACGGCCTGCGTCGCGTGCACCAGTGGGGGCACGTTCCGGAACTGCTCTTCACCTTCGGCCTGGCGTACATCGTCGTCGAACTGGTGCAGATCGTCTGGGGTCGCGCGGCCGTCCCGTACGCCGTGCCGGCGCCTCTCGCCGGGTCGCTGTTCACCGTCTACTCGACGAACTTCCCGACCTACCGCGCGTTCATGATGCTCGTCGCCGGCACGATGCTGGTGGCGATCTGGCTCGTGCTCACCCGCACGCGGATCGGGCTCGTCATCCAGGCCTCGCTCACGCACCCCGAGATGGTGCAGGCACTGGGCCACAACGTGCCGCGCGTGTTCATGCTGACCTTCGGCGGCGGTTGCGCGCTCGCCGGGCTGGCCGGCGTGATCGGCGGCAACGCGTACGTCACCGAGCCGTCGATGGCGGCGGTGATCGTCTCGATCGTGTTCGCCGTCGTCGTCGTGGGCGGCATGGGTTCGCTCGCCGGGGCCTTCGTCGCGTCGCTGCTGATCGGCCTGATGCAGACCTTCGCGATCGGCCTCGACTGGTCGCTGCTCGCGCTGTTCGAGCGCCTCGGCATGCCGGTCGGTCCGGAGACGCCGCTGTACAGCGTCTGGTCGCTGAAGCTCTCGCAGGTCGCTCCGGTGCTGCCCTACCTGCTGCTCGTGCTGGTGCTGATCCTGCGGCCGCGCGGCCTGATGGGAACGAGGGAGACCTGAATGCCGGATTGCGACCAGGCGCGGGCTGCGCGGCGCGGCACCCGGCGGTGCGGCGGGCGCTGCGCCGGGGGAGCGCGCCGCCGATGACCGCTCGTGCGATCCGCGCATCCAGGGTCCGGTTCGAGCCCGTCGACGTCGGGCGCTGGGCGATCTGGGGCGGCACCGCGCTCGTTTTTGCCGTGCTGCCGCTCGTGTTCAGCCGGGGCTTCTCGATCACGCTGCTGTCGCAGATGGGCGTGATGATCGTCTTCGCGCTGGCCTACAACATGATCTTCGGCCAGGCCGGGATGCTCTCCTTCGGCCACGCCGTCTACTCCGGGCTCGGCGCGTTCTTCGCGATCCACGCGCTCAACTGGGTCGGCGAGGGGCGGCTGTGGCTGCCGGTTTCGCTGATCCCGCTCGTCGGCGGCCTGTTCGGCGCCGTGTTCGGCGTTCTCTTCGGGTACGTCACGACGAAGAAGGCCGGCACGCCGTTCGCGATGATCACGCTCGGCATCGGCGAACTCGTCTTCGCGGCGTCGCTGATGTTCCCCGGCTTCTTCGGCGGCGAAGGGGGCATCTCGACGAACCGGGTCGTCGGCGAACCCGTCCTGGGCATCAGCTTCGGCCCTGCGATCGAGGTCTACTACCTGATCGCCGTCTGGTGCTTCGCGAGCATGGTCGCGATGTACGCGTTCGCGCAAACGCCGCTGGGACGCATCTCGAACGCCGTGCGCGACAACCCCGAACGTGCCGAGTTCATCGGCTACGACGCGCAGCGCGTGCGCTTCTACGTCATCGTCGTGTCCGCGTTCTTCTGCGGCATCGCCGGCGGCCTGTCGGCGATCAACTTCGAGATCGTCACCGCCGAGAACGTCTCCACGGCGCGATCGGGTGGCGTGCTCGTCGCCACGTTCATCGGCGGCGCGGGCTTCTTCTTCGGGCCGATCCTCGGCGCGGTGATCTTCATCTTCTTCGCGGTGGCGCTCTCCGACTACACGAGCGCCTGGCAGTTCTACCTCGGCGTGTTCTTCGTGCTCATCGTGATGTACGCCCCGGGCGGCGTCGCGTCGCTCGTCATGATGAACTTGCGCGTGGCGCGCCACGGCCTGTTCCGCCGGCTCGTCGTGCCGTACGTCGCGCTCGCGATCGCCGGCGCGGTGCTCCTCGCCGCCGTGATCGCGGTGATCGAGATGAGCTACCAGCTCACGCTGAACTTCGCCTCGGGCTCGCAGCTGCGCCTGTTCGGCTTCGACGTCGATGCCGCCCGGTGGAACGGCTGGCTGGCGGCGCTCGCGCTCGGTGTCGCGGGCAGCGTCGGCTTCGAGGCGGCGCGCCGGCGCTTCGTGCGAGTCTGGAGCGAGGTCCAGATGCGCATCGAGGAACGGCTGCGCACCGGAGGCGCGCCGTGAGCGCGCTCGCGTCGAAGTCTCCGGCGCGCGTCGGCGCGGGCGCGATGCAGGATCCCGCGGGGACGACCGCACTTGCGCTCGGCGGCGTACACAAGGCATTCGGCCGAACCGAGATCATCCGCGGCGTCGACCTGACCATCGCGCGCAGCGAGCGGCACGCCGTGATCGGCCCGAACGGCGCCGGCAAGTCGACCTTGTTCAACCTGATGTCGGGGCGCTTCCGCGCGAGTCGGGGTCGCATCGAGTTGAACGGCGAGGACATCACCGCCGACCGGCCCTACGAAATCTATCGCAAGGGGCTCGCGCGCAGCTTCCAGATCACGAACCTCTTCCCGCGGATGTCGGTGTTCGAGAACGTGCGTTGCGCGACGCTGTGGTCGCTCGGCTACCGTTACTCGTGCTGGCACCGGCTGTCCAGGCTCGCCGACGCGGCCGAGCTCGCCGACGACGTCCTGCAGCGAATCGGCCTGCGCCACCGCCGCGAGGCGCTCGCCGGCACGCTCACCTACGCCGAGCAGCGCGCGCTGGAGATCGGCATCACGATCGCCGGCGGCGCGAGCGTGATCCTCCTCGACGAGCCCACCGCGGGGATGAGCCGCTCCGAGAGCGACCGCGCGGTCGAGCTCATCCGACGCGTCACCGAGGGACGCACGCTGGTGATGGTCGAGCACGACATGAGCGTCGTGTTCGGGCTCGCCGACCGGATCTCGGTACTCGTCCATGGACAGATCCTCGCGACCGGTACGCCGCAGGAGATCCGTGCGAACGAGTCGGTGCAGCAGGCGTACCTGGGCACGACGCAGCCGGAGAGCGCCGCATGAAGCCGCGCGCCGGCGGCCAGGCACCGCTCGATCGCGAATCCCGCGCGCCGGCCCGCCCGGGCGCGCCGCGCGACGCCGCCGCGACCGCCGTCGACGACCCGCTGCTGCGGATCGCGAACCTGCACGCCTACTACGGCAAGAGCCACGTGCTGCACGGCGTAGACCTGCAGGTCGGCCGCGGGGAAATCGTCAGCCTGCTCGGGCGCAACGGCGTGGGACGTTCGACGACCGCGAAGGCGATCATGGGCCTCGTCGATGCCACGGGAAGCATCGTGTTCGGCGGGCGCGAGCTGCTCGGGCGCAAGGCCTACGAGATCGCGCCGCTCGGCGTGGGCTACGTCCCGGAAAGCCGCGACGTCTTCCCGACGCTCACCGTCGAGCAGAACCTGCTGCTAGGGCAGAAGGGGCGGCGGCCGGGTCGCTGGCGCTTCGACGACATGTACCGGATGTTCCCGCGCCTGGCCGAACGGCGGAACACGCTCGCCGGCGTGCTCTCGGGCGGCGAGCAGCAGATGCTGACGCTGTGCCGCACGCTGATGGGGGATCCGGAGCTGATCGTCATCGACGAGCCCACCGAAGGGCTCGCGCCGATGATCGTCGAGCTGGTGGCCGATTACCTGCGCGAGCTGCAGCGCCGCGGCTTGTCGGTGCTGCTCGTCGAGCAGAAGCTCGCGATCGCGATGCGCATCTCGCAGCGCGTGTACGTGATGGGGCACGGACGCATCGTGTTCGAGGGCACGCCGGAGTCGCTGCGGGCGAACGAGCACGTTCGCCGCGAGTGGCTCGAAGTGTAGGGGAGTTCTTTCCGCTCGTTCGCCGCATTCGCTCCGCGCGGCAGCGGGCGCCGAGCGCGCAGCGCCTTGCGGCGCGCACGGCTTCGGCCCCCGCTGCGCGGGGGCTTCCCGGCCCTACCTCGCAAATTCGCACCCGCTGCCGAGGGGCGCTGCGCGCTCGGCGCCCGCTGCCGCGCTCCGGATCGCGGCGTGCGAGGGTCCGAACGAGTGCGCGCAGTTGTCGTCCCAACCGGTGCGACGTCCGCCGCCGACAAAGGCGAGAGGTGAGCGGGCAGGACAGCCGATCCGGCCTCCGCACCGGGGGGCTCGTGTGGCATGGCGCCGTTCCGGAGCGCGATGACGCCGCTGCGAGCGCCGAGGCCTTCGGCGCGCTCGGCAAGCCGGCTGCTACCGAAAGCGAATCGGCGGGACCCGTCGCCGTGGGGCGCGCAGCGCCCCTCGGCAGCGGGTGCCGATTCGCGTGGTAGAGCCGGGAAGCCCCGGCGAAGCCGGGGCCGAAGCCGTGCGCGCCGAAGGCCTCGGCGCTTGCAGCGGCGTCATCGCGCGGAGCGAACGCCCCGGGAAGCCCCGGCGAAGCCGGGGCCGAAGCCGTGCGCGCCGAAGGCCTCGGCGCTCGCAGCGGCGTCATCGCGCGGAGCGAACGCACAGAACGCGAACGCGACAAAACCCCTCGGTTACACTGCGCCTCAGCAGTCCTGTCACTCTCCGGAAGCCTCCCCATGACCCAAGCGCATTACGCCTCCCGGGGCGACGTCGCCGTTCTCACGATGGACAACCCGCCGGTCAACGGCCTGGGGTACGAGCTGCGCAGCGGCCTGGTCGAAGCGCTGCGCCGCGCGCAGGCCGATCCGGCCGTTCGCGCGATCGTCATCCACGGTGCCGGCAACGCATTCTCGGGCGGCGCGGACATCCGCGAATTCAACACGCCGAAGGCGCTCGCGGAGCCGACGCTGCACACCGTGATCCGCACGATCGAAGAGAGCACCAAGCCGGTGGTCGCCGCCGTTCACGCGGTGGCGATGGGCGGCGGGCTCGAACTGGCGCTCGCGTGCCATTTCCGCGTCGCTTCGCCCGGCGCGCTGATCGCGCTGCCCGAAGTCAAGCTGGGCATCCTGCCGGGTGCAGGAGGAACGCAGCGACTGCCGCGCGTCGTGCCGCTCGAGACGGCGGTGAACATGATCGTCTCGGGCGAGCCGGTGAAGTCGGAGAAATTCGCCGGCACCCGGCTCTTCGACGAGATCGTCAACGGCGACCTCGTCGAAGGTGCCGTCGCGTTCGCCGAGCGCACGCTCGCCGAGAACCGCGGCCTGCCGAAGGTGCGCGACCTGCGCGTCGAGCACGAAGACGCCGAGGCTTTCCTGCAGTTCTCGCGCAACACGGTGGCTGCGGTGGCGAAGAACTTCCCGGCGCCCGTGCGCTGCATCGACGCGATCGCCGGCGCCGTGAAGATGAGCTTCGAGGACGGCCTGGCGAACGAACGACGCCTGTTCCTGGAACTCGTGCAGACCCCCGAATCGCGCGCGCTGCGTCACGCCTTCTTCGGCGAGCGCGCGGCGAGCAAGATCCCCGACGTCCCGTCGTCGACGCCCAAGCGTGCGATCGAGCGCGCCGCGGTGATCGGCGCCGGCACGATGGGCGGCGGCATCGCGATGAACTTCGCCAACGCCGGCATTCCGGTGAAACTGCTCGAGGTCGCGCAGGAGGCGCTCGACAAAGGCGTCGCGACGATCCGCAGGAATTACGAGAACACCGCGAAGAAGGGCCGGATCAGGCCCGAGGACGTCGACAAGCGCATGGCGCTGATCGAGCCGACGCTGTCGTACGACGATATCCGGGATGCCGACATCGTCGTCGAGGCCGTGTTCGAGGACATGGCGGTCAAGGAGAAGGTGTTCCGCAGGCTCGACGAGGTGATGAAGCCGGGAGCGATCCTCGCCACCAACACCTCGACGCTCGACGTGAACCGGATCGCCTCGTTCACGAAGCGCCCGCAGGACGTGATCGGCACGCACTTCTTCTCGCCGGCGAACGTGATGAAGCTGCTCGAGATCGTGCGCGGCGAGAAAACGGGCAAGGACGTGCTCGCCACGACGATGCAGCTGGCGAAGAAGCTGCGCAAGACCGGTGTCGTCTCGGGTGTGTGCGACGGCTTCATCGGCAACCGGATGCTCGAGCAGTACCTGCGCCAGGCGCTGTACATGCTCGAGGAGGGCGCCACGCCGCAGCAGGTCGATGCGGCGATCGAGAAGTTCGGCTTCGCGATGGGTCCGTTCCGGATGAGCGACCTCGCCGGAAACGACGTCGGCTGGTACATCCGCAAGCGACGCTACGTCGAGCAGCCGAACCTCGAGTATCCGCGCATCGCCGACAAGCTGTGCGAGCTCGGCCGCTTCGGGCAGAAGACGGGCGCCGGCTGGTACCGCTACGTGCCGGGCAAGCGCGACGCGCTGCCCGATCCGCAGGTCGACGAACTGATCGCCGCGCACCGCACGTCGATCGGCGCGACGCCGCGCAAGCTCTCCGACGACGAGATCGTGCACCGGCTCGTCTTCGCGCTCGCGAACGAAGGCGCGAAGATCCTCGAGGAGGGAATCGCGCTGCGCGCCTCCGACATCGACATGATCTACCTCACCGGTTACGGCTTTCCGCTGTGGCGCGGCGGGCCGATGCTCTACGCCGACCAGTACGGGCTGTACAACGTCGTGAACCGGATGCACGACTTTGCCGCGAACGCGCGCGGCGACGCCGCCTTCTGGACGCCGGCACCGCTGCTCGGGCGTCTCGCTGCCGAAGGCACGGGATTCAACGGTTGAACGGAACGGGAAGGGGAACCATGCGTGAAGCAGTGATCGTTTCGACCGCACGCACCGGACTGGCGAAGTCCTGGCGCGGCGCGCTGAACATGACGCACGGCGCGACGATGGGCGGGCACGTGGTGCGCGCCGCGATCGAGCGCGCGGGCATCGAGCCGGGTGAAGTCGAGGACGTGCTGATGGGATGCGCCACGCCCGAAGGCGCCACCGGCTGGAACATCGCGCGGCAGGCGGCGATCGCCGCCGGCTGCCCGGTGACGGTCTCCGGCGTCACCGTCAACCGCTTCTGTTCGTCGGGACTGCAGACGATCGCGATGGCCGCGCAGCGCGTCATTGCCGGCGAGGGCGACGTCTTCGTCGCAGGCGGGCTCGAGTCGATCTCGTGCGTGCAGAACGAGTCGAACCGGCACATGTTCGTCGACAAGGGGCTGAAGAAGACGAAGCCCGAGCTGTACTGGCCGATGCTGCAGACGGCGGAGACGGTCGCCCGCCGCTACGGCATCGAGCGCGAACGCCAGGACGAATACGGCGCACGCAGCCAGCAGCGCGCGTGCGCGGCAGCCGAAGCGGGCAGGTTCGTCGACGAGATCGTTCCGATCACCGTGCGCATGGCGTTCGCCGACAAGGCAAGCGGACGGCTCGGGACGCGCGAAGTCACGCTCTCCGACGACGAGGGGCGCCGCCCGGGCACGACGATCGAGAACATCTCGCAGATCAGGCCGGCGCTGCCGGGCGGTTCGGTCGCCGCGGGCAACGCCAGCCAGTTCTCCGACGGCGCCGGCGCGTGCGTCGTGATGGACGCCTCGCTGGCCGAGCGGCGTGGTCTGAAGCCGCTCGGCTACTTCCGCGGCTTCGCGGTTGCGGGCTGCGAACCCGACGAGATGGGCATCGGCCCCGTCTACGCGGTGCCGAAGCTGCTCGAGCGCACCGGAAAGAAGGTCGACGACATCGACCTGTGGGAGCTGAACGAAGCCTTCGCCGTGCAGGTGCTGTACTGCCGCGACAAGCTCGGCATTCCCGACGAGCGCCTGAACGTCGACGGCGGCGCGATCGCCGTGGGGCACCCGTACGGAATGAGCGGGCAGCGCCTGACCGGACATGCGCTGATCGAAGGTCGTCGGCGCGGTGCGCGCTGGGCGGTCGTCACGATGTGCATCGGCGGCGGCATGGGCGCGGCGGGCCTGTTCGAGATCGTCTGAAGGAAAGCGCGATGTCGTTACGCGAATCGATGAACCTCGCCGGTCGCAAGGCGATCGTCACCGGCGGCTCGCGCGGACTGGGTCTGCAGATCGCCGAGGCGCTCGGCGAGATGGGCGCCGAGATCGTGATCACCGCGCGAAAGCAGGGCGAGCTCGACGAGGCGGTCGCGCATCTGTCGAAGCAGGGCACACGCGCGCACGCCATCGCCAGCGACCTCGGCAAGCCCGAGTCGGTCGTCGCGTTCGCCGAGGCCGCGCTGAAGCGCCTCGGCCACTGCGACATCCTGGTGAACAACGCCGGCACGACCTGGGGCGCGTCGATGGTCGAGCATCCCCTCGAGGCGTGGCAGAAGCTGCTGAACCTGAACCTCACCGGCGTGTTCCTGCTCACGCAGCACATCGGCAAGCACTCGATGATCCCGCGCCGTTACGGACGCATCCTCATCGTCGCGTCGATCGCCGGGCTGCGCGGCAACGAGCCGGGAACGAACCACACGATCGCGTACAACACCACGAAAGGCGGACTGGTGAACTTCACGCGCGCGCTGGCCGGCGAATGGGGCGAGCACGGAATCACGGTGAACGCGCTTGCGCCGGGCTTCTTTCCGTCGAAGATGTCGCGTGCCACGCTCGCCGGGATCGAGGACCAGGTCAAGGCGCGCACGCCGCTGCATCGGCTGGGCGACGACGAAGACCTGAAGGGCGCCGCGGTGCTGTTCTGCTCCGACGCGGGCAAGCACATCACCGGGCAGATCCTCGCGGTCGACGGCGGCGTCACCGCCGTCTGAAGAGTCGCGCCCGCACGATCGGCCAGCCGGCCGGCCGCACGGCGCGACGACGACACAGGAGGGACCCCGGATGGCTGAAACGAATCGCCGCATCGTCCTGGCGCGCCGGCCGAAAGGCGCGGCTTCGCCGGACGATTTCCGGCTCGAGGAAGCGCCGCTGCCGGCGATCGCCGACGGCCAGGTGCTGGTGCGCAACCGCTTCCTGTCGCTCGACCCCTACATGCGCGGGCGCATGGACGACGCGAAGTCCTACGCCGCGCCGCAACCGCTCGGCGAAACGATGGTCGGCGGCACGGCGGGCGAAGTGGTCGAGAGTCGCAACCCACGCTTCGCGGTCGGCGACGCCGTCGTCGGCATGCTCGGCTGGCAGCTCTACGGCATCAGCGACGGCACCGGGCTGACGAAGGTCGACACGTCGCGGATCGCGCTGTCGGCGTACCTGGGCACGGTCGGCATGCCCGGCGTCACCGCCTGGTACGGTCTGAACCGGATCATCGCGCCGAAGGCCGGTGAGACGATCGTCGTGTCGGCGGCCAGCGGCGCGGTCGGTTCGGTGGTCGGGCAACTGGCCAAGGCGGCCGGATGCCGTGCCGTCGGCATTGCCGGCGGTCCGAAGAAATGCGCGATCGTCACCGACGAATACGGTCTCGATGCCTGCATCGACTACAAGGCGGGACGGCTCTACGAAGACCTGCGTGCGGCCACGCCCGACGGGGTCGACGGGTTGTTCGAGAACGTCGGCGGCGCGCCGCTCGATGCCACGCTGCGACGGATGAACCGCTTCGGACGCGTCGCCGTCTGCGGACTGATCTCGAGCTACAGCGGCCAGCCGATGCCGGTGACGCAGTTCGGCTCGATTCTCGTCAACCGGTTGCGCGTCGAGGGCTTCATCGTCTCCGAGCACCTGGACGCGTGGCCGGCGGCGCTGGCCGAACTCGCGCAGCGCGTCGCCGACGGGAGCCTGCGCTATCGCGAGACGATCGCGCGCGGCCTGGAGAGTGCTCCCGAAGCATTCGTCGGTCTGCTCGCCGGACGCAACGTCGGCAAGCAGCTGGTCGCGCTCGACTGAACCGTGCGAGCGGAGGTGCGTCGATGCAATCGTTCGACGGCAAGGTAGCGGTCGTCACCGGCGCAGCGAGCGGCTTCGGCCGCGAGTTCGCGCGCCTGGGCGCCTCGCTCGGGATGCGGCTGGCGCTCGCCGACGTCGAGCCGCAGGCGCTCGCGCGCATCGTCGACGAGCTGCGCGAAGCAGGCGCCGACGTATTCGGCGAGACGGCCGACGTACGCCGCGGCGACGAGGTCGAGCGCCTGGCCGAGCGCACGATCGCGCGTTTGGGCGCGGCGCACCTGCTCTTCAACAATGCCGGCGTGGCGACCGGCGGGTTGCTGTGGGAAGCCGGCGAGTGCGACTGGCAGTGGGTGCTCGGCGTGAACCTGTGGGGCACGATCCACGGAATTCGCAGCTTCGTTCCGCGCATGCTCGCGCAGGGCGACGACTGCCACGTCGTCAACACGGCGTCGGTGGCGGGGCTGCTCGCCCCGCAGGGCATGGGCGTCTACAACGTGTCCAAGCACGCCGTCGTCGCGTTGAGCGAGACGCTGTACCAGGATCTGCGACAGGTCGACGCCGCGATCGGCGTCACCGTTCTCTGCCCGGCATTCGTGCCCACGGCCATCGCGCACGCCGAGCGCAACCGGCCCGCCGACCTGCGCGACGCCGCCACGCCGACCGAGTCGATGCGCGCATCGCAGCGCGCCATCGAGAAGGCCGTCGCATCGGGGCGGATCAGCGCCGTACAGGTCGCACAGATGACCTTCGATGCGGTCCGCGAGAACCGCTTCTACCTGATCACGCATCCGAACATCCTGCCGTCGGTGCAACTGCGCATGCACGACGTGCTGACGCAACGCAACCCGAGCGATCCCTACACCTACAAGCCCGAGCTCACCCGGCGCAAGGGCTGAGCGGGATCGCGATGGGCACCGACGCAGACGCGACACGAACCGACGGTCAGCCGATGGGCCGGGCGCACGCGACGAGCGGCATCCGCGACGGACAATACGCGCAGCTCGGCACGACCGCGCGGCCGCTGCGATGGCACTACGCGTCGTGCGGCGACGAGCGCGCCCCGCTGCTGTTGCTGTTGCACGGCTTTCCCGAAGGGTGGTTCGCCTGGCGCGAACTCATGCCGGCCTTCGCCCGACGCTTCCACGTCGTCGCCCCCGACCTGCGAGGCTACGGCCGCTCGGACAAGCCGCAGGGGATCGAAGCGTATCGCGTGCGCGAGCTGGTCGCCGACCTGGACCGGCTCGTCGACGCGTTGGGCCACGAGCGCTGCGCACTCGTCGGTCACGATTGGGGCGGGGTGCTCGCCTGGGCCTTCGCGCTCGCGCATCCCGGAAGGATCGAGCGGCTGGTCGTGCTGAACGCGCCGCATCCGGTGCCGTTCGCGCGCGCGCTGGCGAGCGACGTCCGCCAGCAGGCGGCCAGCGCCTACATGAACTGGTTGCGCCGCCCCGGGTCCGAGGACGTGCTCGCGCGCGACGACTTCGCGCGGCTCGACGCGATGCTCGCCTCGATGGGCGGCGCCGACTGGCTGGACGCCCGAAGCCGCGCCGAATACCACGCGGCGTGGCGAACGCCGGGCGCGCTCGCCGCCGCGGTGAACTACTACCGTGCCTCGCCGCTGCACCCGCCGGGCGATGCGGACGACATCGACGCGCGGCCGGCGCCCGAGCTCGACCCGGCGCACTTCATCGTGAACGTTCCGACGCTCGTCCTCTGGGGCGAGCGCGACCGCGCGCTGCTGCCGTCGCTGCTCGAAGGGCTCGACCGGCTGGTGCCGCAACTGCGCGTCGTGCGGCTGCGCGAAGCGACGCACTGGCTCGTTCACGAAGCGCCGGAAGACGTCGGGCGCGCGATCGCCGCGTTCGTCGACGGCCTCGCCGACGCGATCGTGCTGCGGCTGGGCGACTGGAAGCAACTGGGCGCCGACGCGCTGCCGCTGCGCCGCGAGGTCTTCGTCGACGAGCAGGGGGTGCCGGCCGCGATCGAAGCCGACGGGCGCGATGCCGACGCGCTGCACTGCGTGGCGTATCGCGCCGGGCGCGCGCTCGCCACCGGTCGGCTGCTGCCGCAGGCGAAGATCGGGCGCATGGCGGTTCGCGCCGACGCCCGCGGACAGGGCATCGGCCTGCGCGTGCTCGATGCGCTCGTCGCGCGTGCGCAGGCGCGCGGCGACGCCGCCGTCGAATTGAGCGCGCAACGCACCGCCCTCGGGTTCTATCGCCGCCGCGGCTTTTGCGCGATCGGCGAGCCGTACGTCGAGGCCGGCATCGAGCACGTGCGGATGCGCCGGGCGCTCGGCCCGGCGTAGCTTAGCGCCGCGTGCCGCTGGCGCGCCTGCCGAGCGCTTCGACCGTCGCGGGCACGAGCCGGAAGCGCACGCGCCGCTCGCCGGCGCCGCGCACAAGCGCGCCGTCGGGCTCCCAGCTGCGTTCGACGAACACGACGCGTCCGTCGCGCCGCACGGCAACGATCGTCGACGCACGCGTGCCGAAGCCCAGCTCCGGGGCGAAGATCATTGCCGGCGCGAGCATTCGTTCACGCTGCGTTCCGATTCCGGTGTCGGGCAGCATCGCGTCGTCGGGAACCGATCGATCGGCGAGCGCATCGAACAGCATCGGTCCGAGCTGGCGCGGCGGCCCGTCGAGTCCGAGCAGCAGCCGCTCGCGCAGACGCAGCACTTTGGGCCAGGCCGCGTCCAGGCGACCGTTCGACCACGCGTGCACGCCGCGGCCGGGCGCGACGATGCGCCGCGGATCGCGATTCGACACGAAGAGCGCCGGTTGCTCGGCAGCGAGGTCGACGAGCAGCAGGTTGAAACCCGCGTACTCGTCGGCGTTGCCGAGGATGCGCTCGGCATAATCGCGCGCCGGCTCGGCGCCCTCGACGAAGCCGGCGACGAGCGCGCCGCGCGAGCGCGCGCCGCTCACCGGGTCGGGCTCGCGCACGTTGGTGACCGCGGCGAAGCGCCCGCGCCGGTCGATCGCGAGCCAGCTGCCGCCGGCACGCAGATCGCGACCGCCGAATACGGTGTGTCCGTCGTCCCACCAGGCGGCCGGTGCGGTTTCGCGCGCGTAGTATTCGTCGCGGTTCGCGGCGACGACGAATGCGAGGGGATCGTGCGCGTCGAGCGCGAAGGCGATCAGGCACATGGCGGCGCATCGGCCGCAGCGGCCCAGCGGAACACCTCGACGATGCGCCCCGACTGCGCGAGCGCGGCGAAGCCGAGCGAGGCCGCCTGCGCCTCGAGCGCCTGGACGAAGGCGCTTTCCCGCTCTTCGTGCAGCGGCTCCCACGATTCGAGCCAGGTGCGTCGATGCTTCTCGGGTTCGTCACGCCAGCCGAAGCGCGCGCGCACGCCGAACCGCGGCTCGACGCGTGCCGCAAGTGCGCGCAGCGCCTGCAGGCATTCTTCGTTGCGCGCCGGATCGGCGCGGAACCAGACGAGGACGACGACCTGGTTCATTCGGCGGGCAGCGGGTAGGGCAGCGCCAGCGGCCGCAGCGCCTGTCCGTCGACCGCGAGTTCGCCCCGCTGCACGGCGGCGACCTGCGCCTCGTAGAGCACGTCGATCGCGTGATCGGGCGAAGGCGCCGCGACGACGACCTTGCCGACCGGTTGTCCGGCGGCGTCGACGACGTCGCTGCCGGGCGCCGGTTGCCGCGCGTCGTCCTGCACTGCGATGCGTGCGACGAACGCGCGGCGCTTCGTCTTGCCCAGGTAGTGGCTGCGCGCGACGACCTCCTGGCCGGGATAGCAGCCTTTGGTGAAGCTCACCGCGCCGATCGCGTCGGCCTCGAGGTTCAGCATCTGCGGCACGAACTGCTCGCTCGTGGCCGTGACGATCGACGCGATGCCGCTGCGCACGTCGGTCCAGCGCCACGCGCTGCTGTCGATCGGCGTGAGCGTTGCGCGCAACTCGTTCCAGGCGCTTTCGACCGAAGCCAGCGGGGCGACGAGCAGCCAGCGCGGCACTTCGTCGCTCGCCTCGTCCAGTGCGTGCGCTGGCAGCGCAGGCAGGCCGATCGCGGTGAGCGCGGATGCAGCCGCCGCAACGCGCATCGGCGCCGGCGCCGGCACCTGCAGTCGCGCCAGCGCCGCCGCGCCTGCCGTGCCGATCAACCCGAGCACGACGAACGCGTCGCTCTCGTTCGAGATGCGCACTTTCGCGCGCAGCACGAACATCGTCAGTCGCTTGCGGATCGGCTCGGCGACGCTGTCGGGCAGCAGCAGGCGGATCGATGCGTCGTCGCGCCACGCAAGCATCGTCGCGAGAAGCCGGCCCTTGGGTGAACAATAACCGTGCCAGCGCGCCGCATCGGGCGGATGCTGCAGCACGTCGTTGGTCGTCTGCGAATGCAGGAAGCGGTCCGCGTCGTCGCCGGCCACACGCAGCACCGACTGGCCCGGCAGCCAGGCGAGGGCGCCGCCGGCCAAGACTGCGCCGGTGGCGGGCGCGGCGGACTCGACGTACGACTGGGCACCGTAGTCATCGTCGCGCAGGCCAACGCCGCAACGCCGTGCGGCGGCACGCACGGCACCCAGGTCGGGAGGGGCCGCGACGGCGTTCGGAACCGGGGGAAGGCGCGCGGAAGTCATCGGTCAGGCTGCGGAATCGACCGATTATCATAGGGATCCCACCTGCCGTTGTCGAACCGCAAGCACCGTGTCGAAGGGCCGTTCCGTCGCGCTCCTCCTGTTCTCGTTGTCGATCGCCGTCGCCGCGGCACTGGCGTGGGGATGGCATCGCTTCAACGTCGAGCCGGTCGCATTCCGCGATTCGCCGATCCGCTTCACGCTGCCGAGCGGGGCGAACGTGCGCGGCGTCGCGCAGGCGCTGCGCGCCCAGGGGGTCGACGTCGGTTCGACCGAACTGTGGCTGTGGTACAAGCTGCGCGGCCACGACGGCAAGCTCAAGGCCGGAACCTACGAGCTCGCGGCGCCGATGACGATCGACGCGCTGCTCGGCAAGTTCGTTCGCGGCGACGTCCTGTTGACGTCGATCCGCTTCATCGAGGGCTGGACGTTTCGGCAGATGCGCGAGGCGGTGGACGCGAACCCGGATCTGGCGCACGACACCCGCGGGCTCGACGCGGCCGAACTGATGCGCCGGATCGGCGCGCCCGGCAATCGTCCCGAAGGCCTGTTCTTCCCCGATACCTATCGCTTCACGCCCGGGGCGAGCGACGTCGAGATCTATCGACGCGCGTACCAGGCGCTGCAGCAGGCGCTGAACGCAGCCTGGGAACAACGCGAGCCGGGGCTGCCGTATCGCACGCCGTACGACGCGCTCGTCCTCGCGTCGATCGTCGAGAAGGAGACGGGGCTGGCCGAGGAGCGTGACAAGATCGCCGCCGTTTTCGTCAACCGGCTGCGCCGCGGAATGCTGCTGCAAAGCGATCCGACGACGATCTACGGCATGGGCGAGCGCTTCGACGGCAATCTGCGCAAGCGCGACCTGCAGGCCGATACCGACTACAACACCTACACGCGCACCGGCCTGCCACCGACGCCGATCGCGCTGGCGAGCCGGGCTTCGATCGAGGCCGCACTGCACCCTGCGGACACCCGTGCGCTGTATTTCGTATCGCGCGGCGACGGCAGCAGCGAGTTCTCGTCGGACCTCGCCAGCCACAACCGCGCGGTGTCGCGCTACCAGAGGGGCGGGCGGTGACGGGGCGCTTCATCACGTTCGAAGGCATCGACGGTGCGGGAAAGAGCACGCACGTGGCGCACTGCATCGACTGGCTGCGCGCGCGGGGCCGCGACGTCCTCGCCACGCGCGAGCCCGGCGGCACCGAGCTCGCCGAGGCGTTGCGCGAGCTCGTGCTGCACCGGCCGATGTCGCTGGAAACCGAGCTGATGCTCGTCTTCGCCGCGCGACGCGACCACCTCGAGCGGCAGATCGTGCCTGCGCTCGAGTGCGGCCGATGGGTCGTCTGCGATCGCTTCACCGACTCCACCTGGGCCTACCAGGGCGCCGGTCGCGGCGCGGCCGGCGAACGGATCGCGTGGCTCGAATCGTGGGTGCACGGCGAGGTGCAACCGTCGCGCACCTACTGGTTCGACGTCGAGCCGGAACTCGCCGCGCAGCGTCGCGCGCACTCGCGCGCGGCCGACCGCTTCGAGCGTGAAGACGTCGAATTTTTCGCCCGCGTTCGCGAAGGCTATCGGCAGCGCGCCGCCGCGGACCCCGCCCGCATCGTCCGGATCGACGGAAGCGGGAGCGTCGACCAAGTTCGTTCGATACTCGAAGAAGACCTCGCAAGTATTTGTTGAACATGATCTATCCCTGGCTCGAATCTGCCTGGAAAGCGTTGCTCGCGCAGCGCGACCGCCCCCATCACGCGCTGCTCGTGCATGGGCCGGCCGGCATCGGCAAATCGGGTTTCGCCGCCGAGCTCACGCGTGCGTGGCTGTGCGAGTCGCCGGCACCCGACGGGCGGGCCTGCGGGCACTGCGCGGCCTGCGGATGGATCGCCAGCGACAACCATCCCGATCTTCGCGTGCTGGCGCCGGCCGCCGAGGACGCTGACGCCGAAACGGCGGCCCGCCCCGCCCGCGCTTCGGCCGCCTCGGCCTTCATCCGCATCGACCAGGTGCGCGCGCTCGAGCGCTTCGTCGGCGTCGGCGGGCACCGTGGCGGCTGCAAGGTGATCCGCGTCGATCCTGCCGATGCGATGAACGTCGCCGCCGCCAACGCGCTGCTCAAGACGCTCGAGGAACCGACGGCGCGCACCCGTTTCCTGCTCGTCACGCATCGACCCGACGCGCTGCCGGCGACGATCCGCTCGCGCTGCCAGGCGGTGCCCCTGTCGCTGCCGCGGCCCGAGGTCGCGGTCGACTGGGTCGTCGCGCAGACGGGTGCCGAGCGCAGCCAGGCTTTGCAGTGGCTGGCCGCTGCGGGCGGCGCGCCGCTGCGCGCGTGCCGATTCGCCGATCCCGCGACAGCGTCCACTCATCGGCTGCTCGTGGAGACCTTCTCGTCGCTTCCCGAAACTGCGGTAGTGCAAGCCGCCGACGCGCTGACCGGCATCGAGCCGTCGCTCTGGGTCCGGACGCTGCAGTCGTGGATCGCCGATCTGCAGCGCTGCTGCGCCGGTGCCGAGCCGCGGTTCTTTCCCGATCGCGCCGAGCGGCTGCACGCGCTGTCGCAGGCGACGTCGCTGCACGCGCTGGACCGTCTCGCATCCGGTATTGCGACGCTGGCGCGAGCCGTCGATCACCCGCTCAACCCGCGGCTGATGATCGAGGACGCGCTGCTTCGCGTCCGCGCGGCGTGGGCGGGGTAGGGCCACCAAAGGGGGAGACGAATGAGCGCAGCCGAAGGAGGGACCGTCCGTGCCTCGCTGCTCGCGGATGCGGCTCCGGAACTCGACCCTTCGACCGATTCGGCCGGCACCGGCGCTTTCGCGGTGCCCGACACCGGCGCGCTGCTCCTCGACGGGCTGGAGACCGGCGTACGATTGGCGCCGGCGACCTCGCCGGGACCGTTGACCGCGCCGGGCCCGGCCACCGCAGCCGGGCCGACGCTTGCGCGCGCGCCGGCGACGGGAGTCGGTACCGTCGCCACCGGCCTGCGAGTCGCCAGCGGCGCGCCGTCGTCGCTGTCCGGCGCGGCGCCGCGGGGCGGCGCGCGGCCGGGAGTGGTGCAACTGGCGATTCGCGAGAAGGCGGCGCTCTACGCCGCCTACATGCCGTTTCTCGACGGCGGCGGCCTGTTCGTGCCGACGACGCGCTCGGTGCGCCTGGGCGACGAGCTGTACCTGATCCTCTCGCTGATGGACGATCCGAACAAGCTCTCGGTGACCGGCAAGGTCGTCTGGATCACGCCGGGCGGCACGCCGCAGCGGCAGCAAGGACTCGGCGTGCAATTCGCGAAGGACGACGCCGGCGCGCGCGCGCGCAGCCGCATCGAGGACCTGCTCGGCGGAACGCTGAAGGCGAACCGCCCCACGCACACGATCTGAACGCGGCGCGGCCGATACAATGACGACGGGCGTGCGCGATCGGCGCGCGCCGTCTCGAAGTTCCGCGGGCGCGATGCGCGCCGCCGCCGATGCTCGTCGACTCGCACTGCCATCTCGATTTCCCCGAACTGGGCGAACGCCTGGACGAACTGCTCGCCTCGATGCACGCGAACGGCGTGGAGCACGCGCTGTGCGTCTGCGTCGCGCTCGACCGCTTCGATCGGGTGCTGCAGATCGCGCGCAGCGATGCGCGCCTGAGCGCATCGGTCGGCGTGCACCCCGACTCGCCCGATGCGATCGAGCCCGACGTCGAATCGCTGGTGCGGCTGGCCGCCGATCCGAAGGTCGTCGCAATCGGTGAAACGGGGCTCGACTACTATCGCACCGAAGGCGACACCGAGTGGCAGCGCGAGCGCTTCCGCGTGCACATCCGGGCGGCGCGCCTGAGCGGCAAGCCGCTGATCGTGCACACGCGCGCGGCCGCCGCCGACACCATCCGGTTGCTGCGCGAGGAGCGCGCCGACGAAGCGGGCGGCGTGCTGCACTGCTTCACCGAAGACTGGCAGACGGCCCGCGCCGGACTCGACCTCGGCTTTTACGTCTCGTTCTCCGGAATCGTCACCTTCCGCAACGCGCAGCCGCTGCGCGAGGTGGTGGCGCGCGTCCCCGACGACCGCCTCCTGGTGGAGACCGACTCGCCGTATCTCGCGCCGGTGCCCAAGCGCGGCAAGACGAACGAGCCGGCGTGGGTGCTGCACGTCGCCGAGTGCCTGGCGCAGCTGCGCGGCCGCAGCCTCGAAGAGATCGCCGCACTCACCACGGCGAATTTCTTCCGCCTGTTCCGCGACGCGCGACGAGGCGCCGATGCGCCCGCCTGAGCGAAGGGCGAGAGCGGCGCTGCTGGGCGTTGCGCTCGCGATTGCAGCAAGCCAGGCCGGCGACGACGCCCGCGCGCAACCGGTGTCGCGGGGCACTCCGGGCGCTGCCGCACCGGCCGCGCGCAACGCGACGACGACGGCGACCGACGCGTTCTGGGAGGCGATCGCACGCGACGACGTCGAGCGGGTGCGAACGCTGCTGCTGCGCGGCGCCGACACGAACGCGGTGCACCCGCAATTCGGCCCCGCGATCGTCGTCGCCGCACGCGAACGCGCGTGGAACGTCGTGCGCGAACTCGCCGGCATCGTCGGCACCCGCGTGGATGCGCCGAATGCGCGCGGCGAGACGGCCGCGATGCTCGCCGCGCTGCACGGCAACCTCGACATCGTCCGCCTGCTCGTGGAGAAGGGCGCCCAATTGAACCGCCCGGGCTGGACGCCGTTGCACTACGCGGCCATCAGCGGCAACGTCGATCTATTGCGATATCTTCTCGAGCGAAGCGCCTATATCGACGCGCAATCACCGAACCGAAGCACGCCGCTGATGATGGCGGCGCGCCAGGATCGCATCGACGCGGTACACGTGCTGGTGGAAGCGGGCGCCGATCCGACGCCACGCAACGACGCCGGTCGCGACGCCGCCGACTATCTGGCCGGCAACGGCAAGCCCGAAGAGGCGCGCTGGATGCGCGAGCGCGCCGCCGAGTTCGCGCGCCGCTACGGCACGCTCGAGCACCCGCGCAGCGCCGAATCGGTCGCGAAGGAGCGCCAGCGCCAGCAACGACTCGACGCGCCGCGCCTGCCCGGTTCGCGCGACTGAGGCAACGCCCGAACCGTAGCTGCGATCGGCGACTCGATCGGTCAGCGCAGCGCAACGTCGAGCACGAACATCAGCCCGAAGCCGACGAACAGCGCCGCCGTGGCGGTCTCGCCGAAACCGCGCCGGTGTGTCTCGGGAATCACTTCGTCGCTGATGACGAACAGCATCGCCCCCGCGGCAAAGGCGAGCGCCAGCGGCAGCATCGTCGTGGACAGCGTCAGCAGAACGGCGCCGAACATCCCGCCGACGAGTTCGACCAGGCCGGTGAGCGCCGCGACGCGCAGGGCGTAGCCGCGACGATATCCGAGCGCGGCGAGCGACATGGCGACGGCCAGCCCTTCGGGCAGGTTCTGCAGTCCGATGCCGATCGTCACGCCCAGGCCGATGCGTGCATCGCCGCTCGCCGCCCCGACGCCGATGGACAGCCCCTCGGGGAAGTTGTGGACCGTGATCGCCAGCACGAACAGCCACACGCGCGCGATGCGCTCGCCGCTCGGGCCTTCCGGACCCTTCAGGAAATGCTCGTGCGGCAGCACGCGGTTGAGAAGCCCCATGGTCAGGCCACCGACCAGCAGTGCCGCGACGACCGCCAGTGCCGCAAGCATCCGGTGCCCGTACATCGACTCGGCGAGCTCCAGCCCCGGCAGCAGCAGCGAGAACACGGTGGCGGCGAGCATCACCCCGGCGGCGAACGAGAGCATGGCGTTGCCGGCTCGCGGCGAAAGGCGCCCCATCCACAGCACGGGAACGGCGCCCAGCGTCGTGGCCAGCGCGCCGCCGAGGAGGCTCGCGACGAACGCGGCAAGCAGCGGCGACGACTGTTCGAAGAGAGCGGAAAGATCCATCGGGCAGGGCGGGCGGTCGACGACGGCGCAGCGCCTGCCATCGCAATCGTCGAAGCGTAGCAGGAAGCAGTTCGCTTCCGGCCTCGGCCCGCTTACGATAGCGATGCGCGGCCTTCCGTTCGATGCGCCGCCTCGTCACAGGGAGTGATCCGATGGACGCGTTGCAGAAATATCTTCCGCTCGTGGGCCGCATCTGCCTGGCGTGGCTGTTCGTTCCGGCCGGCTGGGGAAAGATCTTCGGGTTTTCCGGCACCGTCGGCTACGTCGCATCGGCCGGCCTGCCGTTTCCGCCGGTCATGGTCTCGATCGCCATCTTCATCGAACTGATCTGCGGACTCGCGCTGCTGGTCGGCTACCAGACGCGCTGGGCGGCCGCGCTGCTGGCGCTGTTCACGATCGCCGCGGCCTTCGGCTTTCACGACTACTGGACGATGCCGCCCGAGCAACAGGCCATGCAGCAGATCAACTTCGGCAAGAACATCGCGATCTTCGGCGGACTGCTGTTCGTCGTCGCCTTCGGCGCGGGACGGCTGAGCCTCGACGAGCGCGGCACCGCGGCACCACGCATCGCCCCCGCGCGCTGAGAGCCGCCGGGCGCCGCCGCACGAACCGATCGCCGCAGCCGCGGCGGCCGGCCGCGGGGCGCGACGCGTTCGTGCATCGAACGGCGATTTTCCGTTGCCGCCGCGATAGCAATTCTGCGTGCCGGTGGAGGAGGCCGCTACAATCCGTGCGCCTGCGGCACCCATGCCACCATGCACGACACCGAACCACGAACCGACCATCGCATCCGTTCGCCGCTCCCGGCGCGGCGTGCGCTGGTCGTCGACGACAACGTCGACAACGCCGAGTCGCTCGCGATGCTGTTGCGTCTGCACGGCGACGACGTGCGGACGGCGCACAGCGGCGTCGAGGCGCTGGAGATCGGCGAGCAGTTCCATCCGCAGATCGTGCTGCTGGACATCGGAATGCCGCAGATGAACGGCTACGAAACCTGTCGGGCACTGCGCGAGCGTGCCTGGGGCCGCTCGGCGCTCGTGATCGCGCAGACCGGCTGGAACCAGACCGAAGACCGCGAAAGCGCGCGCCAGGCCGGCTTCGACGCCCATCTGGTCAAGCCGGTGGAGTTCGGGGCGCTCAGCGAACTGTTGTCGGCGCTCACCGCAGATCGCGACCCGGCGCAATAAACGGTCAGGCACGCGTTCGCGGCGCGTCGAGATCGCGCTGCTGCGCCGCGCCGGTCGGCTGTCGGAGCGGAGGGAGCGTAAAACACCGGTGAGTTCGCATAATGTGCATTATGTTAAATCGACTGCGTGCCTTGCGAGACCTCGGCCGTGCGAAGCGGCTGGTTGCCGAATTCTGGCGGCGGGCGCAGGTACGCCAAGGCGCTAGCGTTGAGCGAATCCGCGCGCGCTCGCCTTCACCTGCTCGAGCCTGCCTTTGGCAAGCGCCTTCAAGGGCGTGACACCCCCCAGCGAGTGCTTCGGAGTCAAGAAGAACTGCAGCTTGCTCGGCCCAGGCAGGTCACCGAGTTCCTTGGTTACGCGCTCAATCTGTCGACGGTCCAACTGGCTGTCCAGATAAAAGGACGGGTAATACTGCGCACCGTCGACCTCGAGCGCGAACACGCGCTTGTCCCGCAGCGCTTTGCTGATGGCCTGCTTCGTCACCCCGAGCGCTTCAGCGAATTCGGCAGCACGCACCAGCTCGCCCCGGCGCACCAACTCGCTCATGCTGTGCTGAGCCAGTTCACGTCCGGGCAGTGCCGGGATGTTCTTGGTGTGCGGGTTGTAAACGACATGAAACGACCGGCCGCCCGTCTTGTACACGACCAGGTGCTTGCTGAACTGGCGATCGTCGCGCTTGAGTTGCGAAAGCTCCCGCTTGAATGCTTGCGCGGGTCCAAGCGTCGCGAACTCCACCCGAAACGACGCCAGGAACTGCGCCCGCTTCTCGGCGGAGCGCAGGATAGCGGCTAGCTTTTCGCGGCCGGCCGTGCGCTTGCGAGGAGGGGATTCGGGGGCGGTCGCGCGCGCTCGGGCTGGCGTCGCACTGCCCTTGGGGCGATGCCATCGCCTTGCGTAGAAAGCGACCGCCCTCGGCTCTCGGCCGAGCCCGCAACGAAGCTCCGATTCGCGTTCTCGCCGAGCGAACTCAGCGCGATAATCTGCAGGCCCTTTCCTGCCGTGGGGACGAGACATGAACGTCACCGTTGCGGACCTGCAAGCCTTCGCCGACGCGTGGAACCGGCACGATGCCCCAGCGCTGATGCGCTTCATGGCCGACGACTGCGTGTTCGAAGCCTCGGCCGGGCCCGAGATCTGCGGCACGCGCTACGTCGGCCGGGAAGCCGTCGAGGCGGGGTTTCGCGACGTATGGAAGACCTATCCCGATGCGCAGTGGCGTTCGCCGCGTCACTTCGTCTGCGGCGATCGCGGAGTGTCCGAGTGGACCTTCACCGGCACGCGCGCCGACGGCACGCGCGTCGAGGTCAACGGCTGCGATGTGTTCACGTTCCGCGACGGCAGGATCGCGCTCAAGAACTCGTACCGCAAGAACCGCCCGCCTCTCGCGCCGCCGTAGCCAACCGGGAGCCGCACCCTCGCCGCAACGGATCACGCGATCGGGACGCCGGCTCACGAGAATCGCCCGTCGATGACAGCCGATCAGAGCAGACGCACGACCGTGCGTCCCTTCACCCTCCCCTGCACGAAGTCGTCGAACGCGCCGGGTAGCGCCTGCAAGTCGATCGTCCGCGTGATTTCGTGCAGGCGCCGCGGCTTCAGGTCGGTCGCGAGCCGGTTCCACACCTGCTCGCGTGCCGGAAACCCGGTGTAGCCGGAATCCACGCCGAGCAGGCTCACGCCGCGCAGGATGAACGGGAACACCGTCGTGTGCAGTTCGATGCTTGCCGCGTTGCCGATGCTCGCCACGGTGCCGGCCTGCTTCATGCCCGCGAGCACCCAGTGCAGGATCGGGCCGCCCACGTTGTCCACCGCCCCGGCCCAACGCGCGCGCTCGAGCGGCCGCACCTTCGCCAAATCGATCTGCGAGACGAGTTCGACCGACGAAGCGCCGAGCTCGCGCAGGTACTGCTCCTCGGATGACTTGCGCGTGAGCGCGACGACCTCGTAGCCGAGCTGCGAGAGCATGTCGATCGCCAGTCCTCCCACGCCGCCGGTGGCGCCGGTGACGACGACCGGGCCGTTCTCCGGCCGCAGCCCGTTCGCTTCCATGCGATAGATGGCCAGGCCCGCGGTGAAACCGGCAGTGCCGAGCGCCATCGCCTCGAACAGGCTCAAACCCGAAGGCAGCGCGAGGACCCAGTCGGCCGGAACCCGCGCGTACTGCGCATAGCCGCCGTGGTGCGAGACGCCGAGATCGAAGCTCGTCGCGATCACCGCATCGCCGGGTGCGAAGCGCTCGTCCGAGCTCTCGACGACCTCGCCCGCCAGGTCGATTCCGCCGACGCAGGGAAAGCGTCGGATGATCTTCCCGGCGCCGGTGGCGGCGAGCGCGTCCTTGTAGTTGATGCTCGAGAAGTGGACGCGGATCGTCACCTCGCCGTCGTCCAGTTGCGCGGCGGACATCGTCGTGAGGCGCCCGCCGACCTTTTCTGCGTCCTTGTCGATCAGGTACGCGGTGAAATCTGCAATTGCCATGGTCTTCCCCCGAGAATATCGAGATCGTGCCGCATCACGCGCTCCGTGTCGCCGGGCCGGGTCGGCGACGGCGTTGCCACAGTCGCCAGCCCAGGAAGAGCACGAGCGCGAGATTGAAGCAGACGACCACCAGGCCCTGCCACGAAGGCGAGTGCCGCAGGTGAAGCACCTCGAACGGGACGTACACGCCGCTGCCGAGGGCGCCGATCCAGGCGCCCCACGCCCGATCGAGCCACAGACCGCAGGCCTCGAGCCCGCGCAGGCTCGCGTAGGCCGAACCGAGCAGCACGGTGGTGCGCACCGGTGTCACGTTCAGCGCGTCGACGCAGCGCAGCAGCAGTTCCGGGTAGTGCGAGTTCGGCTCGAGTCCGAAGTGCCCGATCAACTCGAGCGCAAGTCGATGCACGTCGTGGTGCATCAGGCTCAGCCAGCCGAGCAGCGCGGCGATCGCCGCCACTCCTTTCGCCGCCTCGAAGACGGCAATCGTTCGCAGCGCGGCGCGTGCCGGTGCATGCAGCGAAGCGCGCGGTCCGGGATCGTCGCGAAGTCCGACGGCATTTGCACCATTCCTCGCCTTCGCGGTGAGGCCGGGCGCCGGGTCCCGTTGCGTCATCGTGTCGCGATCAGGCGTTTTCGCGCGTCAGCACTTCGAGGCTGTGGCCGTCGGGATCCTCGAAGTAGAAGCCGCGGCTGCCGTCCCGCAGGTAGATTTCGTTCGGGCGCTCGTGTCGAGGAGCACCCCACCACGTCGATCCGTGCTCGCGCACGCGGGCGAAGATCGCGTCGAACTCGTCGTCGGGCACGGAGAAGGCGTAGTGCATGCGGTCGAACGGCTCCTCGGCGTCGACGAAATCGAGGGTCGGTCCGTGGTCGAGCCTCACGGCGGCGAAGCGCCCGACCGACTCGGGCGCCGCGAGCCCGAGTACCGTTGCAAGGAACGACGCGCTGGCCTGCCGATCACGGGCCGGGACGATCGTGTGATCGAGACGGACGGACACGGTGAACCTCCTTCGATGACCGCCGGGCGCTGCCGTCAGGCAGGGCCGCCGCGCTGCCGCATCGGCAGCATCATCGCCTGCCCGGGAGCGGTGCAACCGGCATCACAGCAGCGCCCGGGTTCGCGGTTGCGCGTGACCGGGCGGTCGGCATCGTGCAATACACCGCGCTCGAGCAGTCGCTCGACCAGTTCCACCTTGCTGCCCACCGGATAGTTGCGCCAGATCTCCTGCTTCATCGCCGCCGGAGAGCCGCCGCCGTGCATGCTGATCAGCGAGTACCAGCCGCCCTGGTACGACGCGGTCAGATCCTCGAGGAAGCGCGCGGTCTGGATCCGCTTGTCGTAGGGCACGGCGGGATTGGCGCGCAGCACTTCGGCGAGCGTGGCTGCGGTGGCCGGGTTGTGGTCCTCGTCGGGCCCGGGCAGCGCGACGATGAGCCCGCCCGAGACCTCGTGCGCGAGTCGGTGCATGTCGTAGATCTGCGTGGCGAGCAGCAGCTTTCCGATGTTCGCGAACACCGGCTCGGGCATGAACACGCCGCTGGCGTCGTCGCGCGTGGCGTAGACGCTTGCCGCAACGCCGCAGGCGTAGAAGCCCTCGACGATCTTGATCAGCTCGACCATCGGCTCGCGCAGGCTGCTCTTCGCGCCCGGATCGTCGAATCCGTTCGCCTCGCACATCAGTGCGCCGGCGCCGATCAGCAGGTCGCCGAAGCCGGCGCGCGCAGCGATGCAGGTGTGCCGATGATGCGTGGCGTAGCTGTACGTGAGCACGTGACTGTGCTCCCACGCGCCTTCGAAGAACACGTGCTCCCACGGGACCTGCACACGGTCGAAGACGACGACTGCGGTGGACTGTCCGTACTTCCGCGAGAACAGCGCCTCTCCGTGCTCGATCTTCTCGCCGGGACGGCCCGCCGGGCGCGCGACGATCGTCACGCCCTCTGCATCGACCGGCACCGCGCAGCAGACGGCGAAGTCGGCGTCGTCGCAGCCCATGTTGCGGCTCGGCATCACGAGCAGCTCGTGGACGTAGGGTGCGCCGGTGACGATCGCTTTCGTTCCGCTGATCACGATGCCTTTCGCATTGCGCTCGACGACGTGTACGTAGGCGTCCGCGTTCGCCTGCTCGTGCGGCCTGCGGCTGCGATCGCCCTTGGCGTCGGTCATCGCGATGCCGATCGACAGATCTTCGTCCTGCACGCGATCGCGATACGCCTCGAAGCGTGCGCGGTGCTCGGTGCAGCCGCGCGCGTCGTCGATCGCCGCGGTCGCCTGTGCCAGTGCGCTCAATGCGTCGTGCGCGAGGTAGCGCTGCGCACAGCCGGTTTCCTGGCACAGCAGTCGCACGGCCTCGAGCTTGTTCAGCAGATCGCCCGCCGATTCGTCGACGTGCAGCATCCGGTTGACGATGCGGTTGCGCGTCGATTGTCTGGCGAGCGCCACCGGAGCGCGTCGCTCATCCAGCGCGAAGTCGTAGGTGTAGGCGAGCGCGTTCACGCCGGGCCGAAGAACCGGCTCGTCGGCGACGCTGTCGATACGCCGTCCGTCGACGTAGACGACCGGGTGCAGGCGGCGCAGCGACTCGCGATATTCGTCGCCGTTCATCGATTTCGCCTTCGTCGGCGCGGCGTCGGCAGTGTTCATCGGTGCTTCTCCTGTCGGTTCGCGTTAAATGGGCACACTCGCCGCAACGATCACCGCTGCGTGCCTGCGGGTCAACCTCTGCGTTCGATCCGGGCGGCGCGCAGCCGGCACCACTACGGAGGAATCGATGGACACGATCGAAGCCGCGCACTGCGCACTGGTCCTCGTCGACTACCAGGCGCGATTGATGCCGGCGATCCTCGACGCGCAGTCGGTCGTGCGCTGCGCCGTGCAGGTCGCGTCGGCGGCGCGCGCACTCGGCATACCCGTGATCGGCACCGAGCAGAATCGCCAGGGACTCGGCCCGAACGTGGACGAGGTGCGCGCGCTGTGCGACGCCACCGTGTCGAAGCGGCATTTCGACGCCTGCGAGGACGCGCTTTGCGCGGCCATCGACGAGGCGGCTCCACGCGCACGGCACGTCGTGGTTGCCGGGTGCGAAGCGCACGTGTGCCTGCTGCAGACCGCGCTCGGACTGTTGCGCCGCGAGCGCCGCGTGTGGGTCGTCGAGCCGGCCTGCGGCTCGCGGCGCGCCGAAGACCGTCGGCTCGCGATGCAGCGACTGCAGCAGGCCGGTGCGACGCTCGTCTGCCCCGAGATGGTGCTGTTCGAGTGGATGCGCTCGAGCGAGCATCGCGACTTCCGTACGGTGCTCGGGATCGTCAAGCAGGTGCCGGTCGATCGGCACTGAAGAGGCCGTGGACGAATCCGCGCCTCGGCGGCAAGCGGCGGTACCATCGGAGCGCCATGCATCCGAAGGTCTCGATCCGCCGCGCGTACGACGAACCGGACGGCGCAGACGGCTATCGCGTTCTCGTCGATCGCGTCTGGCCTCGCGGTCGGCGCAAGGAGCAGCTCGCGCTGGACGACTGGGCGAAAGACCTCGCGCCCAGCACGGCGTTGCGCAAGTGGTTCGGTCACGATCCCGAACGCTGGAGCGCCTTTCGCGAGCGCTACCGCGACGAGCTGGCCACGCCGCAAGCGCGCCAGCGCCTGCATTCGCTGCTCGAGGCGGCCGGCGAACGCCCGCTCACGCTCGTGTATTCGGCGAAGGACGAACAGCACAACCAGGCGGTCGTGCTGCGCGAGATCCTCGCCCGCCTCGATCGCTGACGCCCGTTCGCGCCAGCCTCGTTGCCGTCGGCTCGCAGACGGCCCCGGCGGACGTTCAACCCGCGCCCCGCAGCGACCACGCCGCGAAGCGATCGTGTGCGAGCGCGTCGACCAGATAGGGCAGGCTCGATCGCATCGACGCCTCCAGCCCGAACGGCGGATTCACGACGAAGATTCCGCTGCCGTACAGTCCGAACCCGCCGGGCGACGGCCTGCCCACCGAGAGCGCCAGGTTCAGCCAGCGCAGCGACGGCCAGCGCTCGAGCGTATCGACGAGCGCCTGCGCTTCGCGTCGTCGGACCTGCGGATACCAGATCGCGTAGCAACCGGTGGCGAAGCGGCGCAGCGCCTCGCGCAGGGCCGCGACGACGCGGGCGTAGTCGCGCTTGTCCTCGTACGAAGGATCGAGCAGCACGAGCCCGCGCCGCGACGGCGGCGGCAACACCGCCTTCAGCCCGGCGAATCCGTCGCCCCGCTCGATGCGCACCCGGCGCGCCGCAGCCGCGCCGAGCTTCGCGAAATTCGCATCGAGCGCGCGGTGCTCGTTCGGATGCAGTTCGAAAAGCCGCATGCGATCCTGCTCGCGCAGCGCGTCGTAGGCGATGATCGGCGAGCCGGGATAGCGGCGCAGCACGCCGTCGGCGTTGTGACGCGCGATCGCGGCGAGCCAGTCGGCCACCGGCGGCGGCGCATCGCGCCTGCCCCACAACCGCCCGACGCCGTCGTCGAACTCGCGGCGCTGCGCCGCCCAGCTTTCCTGCAACGCGTACGATCCGGCCCCCGCATGCGTGTCGACGACGAGAAAGGCCACTTCCTTGTGTCGGAAATGCGCGAGCAGCGCCACCAGCACGACGTGCTTGAGAACGTCGGCGTGATTGCCCGCATGGAATGCGTGTCGATAGCTGAGCACGGGCGAATGATGACCTACTGCGCCGCCCCGGAGGCGTCGCCGCTCGAAAGCGCGCCTGCAGGCCGGGGCACCGGTGTGCGCCCGGTTCCGGCAAAATCGCGCGCATGAAAGGCAGCGACACCCGAAGCATCTCGCGCGACGGCGCCGGCATGGTCGGCGTCGCCGTGCTGCTGTGGCTGCTGGTGGTCGTCCTCGTCGTCTCGCAACTGCTGCACGAGCGGCGTGTCGAGCTCGCGCGCGCCGAAGCCACCGCGCGCGCGTTGACGATGCTGATGCAGAAGCATACCGAGAGCTCGCTGCGGGCGGTCGACGTCGTTCTCGCCGGGCTGGGCGATACCTACGCGGCGATCGCGCCGCCCGACGACGACCCGGACTTTCGCGCGCTGCTGGTCGCCCGCATGCGGCAGGTGCCTTCGGTGCGGGCGATCTTCTTCATCGGCGCCGACGGCCGGATCCTGCACGACACCGACTACCCGGAAACGCCGCGGGTGTCGCTTGCCGATCGCGAATACTTCCGCCGCTACCTCGACGACCCCACGCTGCGCACGGCGGTCTCGGCGCCCGTCTACAGCCGCTCGGGGCTCGGCTGGTTCAACGCAGTGACGCGGCGCATCGACGTCGACGGCCACTTCGCCGCGGTGGCGGTAGCGGCCGTGGTTCCGGCCTATTTCGAACAGCTGTATCGCGAGATGAAGCTCGGCCCGGGCCAGACGGTCGAGCTGCTCTACGACGATCGCACGCGCGTGGCGCGCTACCCGGCAGACGATTCGTTGCTCGGGCAGAAGGCTGCGCCCGAGGAAGTGTACGGCTCGGCCGGCGCCGACACGTCCGACGCAACCACCGTCGTGCGCGACGGGCCGCTGCACGTGCGAATGACCAGCTTTCGGCGCCTGGACGACGCACCCTTCGTCGTCACGCTCACGCAACGGCCGCCGTCGCTGCTGGCCGCCTGGCGGCTCGAGGTGCTCGGCTCGGCGCTTGCGATGGCGGCGCTCACCGCGCTGCTGGTCGCTCTCGTCGTGCAACTGAGGCGCAAGGCGCAGATCGCCGCGCGCGCGCGACTGCGTGACGCGCAGTCCGAGCGGCTCGAAGCGGTCGGCCAGCTGACCGGGGGCATGGCGCACGATTTCGCGAACCTGCTCGGCGTCGTGCGCACCAACCTCGCGATCATCGAGCGTCTGCATCCGCCCGACGAGCGCGTGCACCGCGCGCTGGAGACCTCGGAGCGCGCCGTCGCCAACGCGCGCCGGCTGATCGACCAGTTGCTGCTGTTCGCGCGGCGCGGGGCGCTCGACGTTCGTGCGATCGATCCGAACGAGACGCTGCGGCGTCATGCCGACATCCTGCGCCAGGCGGCGGGCCGGCCTGCGCGCGTGCAGTACGTGCTCGACGACGCCACGCCGCCGTGCCTGGCCGACGAATCGCAATTCGTCGCCGCGCTGGTCAACCTCGTAGCCAATGCGCGCGATGCGATCGACGATTCGCAGGAGCGCGGCACCGTCACCGTGCAGACCGGCCGCGTCAGCGCCGCGCAGTCGGCGGAGTGGAGCCTGGACCGGACGCGGCGCCTGGTGCGAGTGAGCGTGGTCGACTCGGGCCGGGGCATGGACGAATCGGTGCTCGCGCGCGTCTTCGAGCCGTTCTTCACCACCAAGGGCCTCGACGGCACGGGACTGGGCCTGGCGCAGGTCTACGGGTTCATGCACCAGCTCGGCGGCGAGGTACGCATCGAGTCGGCACCGGGCAGCGGTACCGCGGTGCACCTGTTCTTCCCGGCGACCGAATACACCGTCGAGCCGCGTCAGTCGGTCGACGCAACGACGCCTTCGGTGACCAGCGCGTCGATCTCGGCCGCCGAGTAACCCGCCTCGCGCAGCACCGCGCGCGAGTGTTCGCCGAGCATCGGCGCGCCGCGGCCGGTGCTGCCGGCCGGCGTCGCGCCGAACTTCACCGGAAAGCCGATCGAACGCATGCGTCCGGCACGCGCGTGCTCGACTTCGACCACCATCTCGCGTGCGAGCACCTGCTCGTGCGTGAGCGCTTCGCCGATCGAGTGCACCGGTCCGACCGGCACGCCGGCGGCGTCGAAGGCCGCGATCCAGTGCTCGCGACCGTGCGCGACCAGCACGCGTTCCATCGCCTCGACGAGTGCCTCGCGATTGCGCATCCGCGCCTCGTTGCTCGCGAAGCGCGCGTCTTCGACCCACTCGGGATGCCCGAGGACCTGCGCGATGCGTTCCCAGTTCGCCTGGTTCGCGCCGCCGACGTTCACGTAGCCGTCTGCGGTGCGCAACGCCTGGTACGGCGCCGTGAGCACGTGGCTCGAACCGAGCGCGCCCGGCGAGCGTCCGGTGGCGAAGAAGATCGCCGCGTGCCAGTAGGTCTGCTGCAGCGCCGCCTCCATCAGCGAGGTCTCCACCAGCTGGCCCTCGCCGGTCTTCAGCTTGTGGACGTAGGCCGCGAGCACGCCGAGCGCGGCGAGGATGCCGGCATTGATGTCCGCGATCGGGCTGCCCGCTTTCACCGGCGGGCCGCCCGGTTCGCCGGTGATCGACATCAGGCCCGCGAAGCCCTGCGCGATGAGGTCGAAGCCGCCCTTGTCGGCCCACGGGCCCGTGCGGCCATAACCCGATACCGCGCAGTAGATGAGCCCCGGGTTGATGCTGCGCAGATGCTCGTAGCCCAGTCCCAGCCGCTCGAGCGTTCCGCGCCGGTAGTTCTCGGTGAGCACGTCGGCGCCGGCGACGAGCCGCTCGAGCACCGCCCTGCCCTTCGGATGTTTCAGGTCCAGCGCGAGGCCGCGCTTGCCGCGATTCAGGATCAGGTACGGCGCGGATTCGCCGTTCACGCGCGGCTCGCTGTAGCCGCGCGAGTCGTCCCCGCGGGGCAGTTTCTCGACCTTGATCACGTCGGCGCCGAGGTCGGCGAGCATCATTCCGCAGGTCGGCCCCGCCATGATCTGCGCCAGCTCGAGCACGCGCACGCCGGCGAGCGGACCGCGACGTTCGTCCATTGCCGGTCCTCAGCGCCCGACGAAGACGGGCTTCGTCTTCGCAAGGAACGCGCGGTAGCCGGTGCGAAAGTCCTCGGTGTCGAAGCACTCGAAAGCCTCGAGCCGCTCGGCCTCGGACAGCGGCGCCTGCTGCGCGAGTCGCCGGGCGAACTTCTTGTGCCAGCGTGCTGCCAGCGGCGCGCCTTCGGCGATGCGCTGCGCCGTCTCGCGGCATTCCTCGGCCACGCGATCGTCGGCGACGACCCGGTTGACGAGACCCTTCTCGTAGGCCTCGCGGGCACCGAGGATGCGTCCTTCGTAGAGCAGTTCGAGCGCGACCGAGCGCCCGGCGAGTTCGATCAGCGGCGCGATCTCCGGATACGCCATCACGAGGCCGAGATTCTTGATCGGTGCGCCGAAGCGGCTGCCTTCGCCGCAGATGCGCAGGTCGCAAAGCGCCGCGATCTCCAGGCCGCCGCCGACGCAGATGCCGTGGATCCGGGCGAGCGTCGGGTGGCGGCACTCGGCGATCGCACGCGCCGTCTCGTGCATCGCCTGCCCGTAGCGGATCGCCTGCTCGCGGTTCGAGCGCATCGTCTCGAATTCGCCGATGTCGTTGCCCGGCGAGAATGCCTTCTCGCCGGCGCCGCGGACGACGACGCAGCGCACGTCGTCGTCGGCCGACAGCGCGTGCATCGTCTCGCCGAGCCGCTGCCACATCGAGCGCGTGAGCGCGTTGAGCTTGTGCGGGCGATTCAGCAGCACGGTGGCGATCGCGCCGTTGCGTTCGACGAGAATCGTGTCGGACATGTTTTTCCCCGATGCACCCTGCAGCGATGGACCTTCAGCGGTAGAAATACTCGACCAGCCCCATTCCGGTGACCGGCACGTAGGTGACCAGCAGCAGCACCGCGACCAGCACCGCGACGAAATAGACGTTCGTGCGCGTGACCTCCCAGACGCCGGCCTTCGCGATCGAACAGGCGACCATCAGCACGCTCGCCACCGGCGGGGTCTGCTGGCCGATGCCCAGGTTGATCGTCACGACCAGGCCGAAATGCACCGGATCGATGCCGGCCGCGTGCACGAGCGGCATCACGACCGGAACGACGAGGATGATCGCGGCGGCCGAGTGCAGGAACATGCCGAGCAGCAGGAAGAGCACGTTGAGCAGCGCGAGCACGAACCACTTGTTCGTCGTGAGCTCGGTGACTGCGCGCGCGAGTTCCTGCGGCGCGCGCGTCTCGGTGAGGTACACGCCGAGCAACGCCGAGGTCGCCACCAGCAGCATGACCACCGCGGTCTGGCTGCCGCCTTCGATGATCGCCGCCTTCAGGTGCGCGAGATCGAGCTCGCGGTACACGACCAGGCCGATGAAGAGCGCCGCCACGACGGCGAGCGCAGCGCCTTCGGTGGCGGTGACGACGCCGCCGAAGATGCCGCCCAGGATGATCATCGGCAGCGTGAACGCCCAGCTCGCCTCGCGCGCGGTGCGGCGCACCTCCGACCAGCGGAAGTGCTGCTCGATCGGCAGGTCGTAGCGGCGTGCGAACCAGTAGGCCACGCTCATCAGGCCGACGCCGCCGAGGATGCCCGGCACGATGCCGGCAACGAACAGCTGCACGACCGAGGTCTCGGCCATCACCGCGTACAGGATCATCGGAATCGAAGGCGGGATGATCACCGCCAGGGTCGCCGACGAGGACATCACCGCCGCCGCGAGCGCGCTCGGATAGCCCTTGTGCTTCATCGCCGGAATCGTGATCGATCCGAGCGCGGCGACGTCGGCCACCGCCGAGCCGGAGATTTCCGCGAAGAACAGCGATGCGCCGATCGAGACCATCGCCAGTCCGCCGCGGATGAACCCCAGCACTGCGGTGGCGAACGCGATGAGCCGCGAGGAGATGCCCGAGGCGTTCATGATCGCGCCGGCGAGGATGAACAGCGGAATCGCCAGCAGCGGGAAGTTGGTGGCGGCGTTGTACAGCACGATCGGCAGGTTCGGCAGCGAGCCGGCACCCTGCACCGTCCAGATGGCGGCGATCGCGATCACGCCGAGCGCCACGGCGATCGGCACGTTGATCAGCACGAGCGCGAGCACGCTGCCGAACAGCAAGAGCATCTGCATGCGCGGAATTTCCTTCGGATGCGGCTTCTCAATGCGCCGCTTCGCGGATCGCCGATTCGGCGCTCGCGCCTTCGGCGACCTCGCGACGCGCCCACGCGAGCGCCTCGGGGAGCGTGAGCAGTTCGGCGACGATGATCAGCCCCGAGGAGATCGGGATCACCGACTGCACCCACGACACCGGCACCCACGGCAGGCTGACCAGCGTGTCGGTGGCAAGCACCTCGAGCACTTCCCAGCCGATCCAGCCCAGCAGCGCGAAGAAGCCGATGACCAGCGCCTCGACGAAGAGCGTCACCAGCAGGCGCGGCGCAGGCGGCATCATCGCGACCAGCTCGGGACAGCTGATGTGGCTGCGCCTGGCCGCGGCGTACGCCGATCCATAGAAGGTCAGCCACGCCAGCAGGATCGACGCCACCTCGTCGTACCAGACGAGCGAGGCGCCGACCGTGCGAAACACGACGCCGATCGTGACTTCGAGCGCCATCGCGACCATCAGCACGATGACCAGCCATTCGAGGATGCGTTCGTACGCCTTGCGAAATGCCGCCATCGTGATGCCGCCTTCAGGCACCCAGCTCGATCGCGCGCCCGATCATCGCGTCGGCGCCCTTCACCGATTCGCCGAACTCGGCGTAGACCGGCTTGCTCGCCGCGATGAACGCGTTCTTGTCGACCTCGTTGACCCGCATGCCGGCTTCCTTCAGCTTGCCGAGCAGCTCGCCCTCCTGCTTCTGCGCCACTTCGTAGACGTAGGACTGCGTTTCCCGCGCCGTCTGCTCGAGCGTCTTTCGCACGTCCTCGGGCAGCGTGTTCCACTTGCGGATGCCGACGGTGACGTAGGCCGGCGTGTAGACGTGCCCCGACATCGAGAGGAACTTCTGCACTTCCTGCAGCTTCGCGCTGTAGATCTGCGTGAGCGGATTCTCCTGTCCGTCCATCACGCCGGTCTGCAGCGCGGTGAAAAGCTCGGAGAATTTCATCGGGCTCGGATTGGCGCCGTAGGCCTTGAACATCGCCACCCGCCACTTGCCCTCCGGCACGCGCAGCTTGATTCCCTGCAGGTCCTGCGGAGTGGTGATCGGGCCGCGGTTGTTCGTGATGTGCCGATAGCCGTTCTCCCAGACGCCGATGATCTTCAGGCCCTTCTTCTCCGCGGCCGGCTCGATCTGCGGCCAGAAGATCTCCTTCTCGATGCGTCCCATGTGCGCGCGGTCCTTCACCAGGTACGGCATCTCGAAGATGCCGAACAGGTCGACCTCGCTGCTCATCACGGTGGACGGCACCGCCATGTCGATGGTCCCCAGCTTGAGCTTCTGCAGCATCTCCTTGTCGCCGCCGAGCTGGCTCGAGCCGTAGGTGACGACCTTCGCCTTGCCGGCGAGCCTGTCGTTTGCGCGGCGCGCGAATTCGTCGGCGGACATCTGGAACAGCGACCCCGGCTCGCCGACGTGGCCGAGCTTCAGTTCGAGATCCTGCGCGCGCGCCGGCAGCGCGCGGGCTGCGACGCCGGCCACGCCCGCGGCGAGCGCGCCCTGCAGCAGCCGGCGCCGGTCGATCGACGCCGATGCGGAATCGGCGTTCGCGCCCGATGCGGCCGGTTTCGCCGATTTCGCGTTCTCGTATTCGAATTTCATCGCGATCTCCTCCTCGGTAGGGACGCAGCGGCCCCGGTTCGTGCAACGAAAAGTCGGATCAGTCTCCCGCGCCGGATGCGACGAGCGATTCCATCGCCGCCTGCACGCCGCCCGCGCGGTGCGGCACGCCCGCGAGGCCGAGGCTCATCTCGATGCCGCTCAGCGTGGCCATCAGCGTGAGATCGTTGAAGTCGCCCAGGTGTCCGATGCGAAACACCTTGTCGGCCACCTTGCTCAATCCCTGGCCGAGCGACAGGTTGAAGCGCTCGAGCGCCACTTTGCGAAAGGCGTCGGCACTGTGCCCCTCGGGCATCAGCACCGCGGTCAACGCCGGGCTGTAGCGCTGCGGATCGGCGCAGAGGATCTCCAGGCCCCAGCCGCGCACCGCCGCGCGCGCGGCGGCGGCGTGCCGCTCGTGTCGCGCGAAGACGTTCGCGAGCCCTTCCTCGAGCAGCATCGCGATCGCTTCGTGCAGTCCGTACAGCAGGTTCGTCGCCGGCGTGTACGGAAAGTATCCTCGCTCGTTGGCGGCGATGTGGTCGTGCCAGTCCCAGTACGAGCGCGGCAGCTTCGCCTGCCGGGAGGCTTCGAGCGCCTTTGCGCTGACCGCGTTGAACGAAAGCCCGGGCGGCAGCATCAGGCCCTTCTGCGAGCCTGCGACGGTGACGTCGACGCCCCATTCGTCGTGGCGGTAGTCCACCGAACCGAGCGACGAGATCGTGTCGACGAGCAACAGCGCCGGATGCCCTGCCGCGTCGATCGCGCGACGGATCGCCGCCACGTCGCTGGTGACGCCGGTGGCGGTCTCGTTGTGCACCACGCACACCGCCCGGTAGCGGCGCTGCGCGTCGTCGACGAGCATGCGCTCGATCGTCGCCGGGTCGGCGGCGTGGCGCCAGTCGCCGGCGACGAACTCGACGACGAGCCCGAGGCGCTCGGCCATCTTCTTCCAGAGCGTGGCGAAGTGCCCGGTTTCGCACATCAGCACCGTGTCGCCGGGAGACAGCGTGTTCACCAGCGCCGCTTCCCAGGCGCCCGTGCCCGACGCCGGGTAGATCACCACCGGCGCGCGCGTGCGGAAGATCTCGCGCAGGCCGCGCAGCACGGAACCGCCGAGGCGGCCGAACTCGGGGCCGCGATGATCGATGGTCGGATAGTCCATCGCACGCAGGATGCGGTCGGGGACGTTCGTCGGACCGGGGATCTGCAGGAAATGCCGGCCGGAAGGGTGCGCGTTCAGCGCCAGGCCGTTCGACAGTTTCATGGAGCCTCGTAGAATGGGAAAGGCGAAACTTTCTTCTTTTCGCGTTTTGTATGCAAGTTCACGCTGGGTTTCAGCGAAGTTCCGAAGTGACGCGTTCCGGCGCAAGCGTACCATTACGGATTTTGTATGCAAACATCTTCCGCCATCGATGAAGCGATCGACCGGCGCCCGCTGCACGAGGAAGCCGCCGGCCGGTTGCGCACGATGATCACCGACGGCCGACTGCCGGCCGGTGCGCGGCTGAACGAGCGGTTGCTGTGCGAGCAGCTGCGCGTCTCGCGCACGCCGCTGCGCGAGGCCTTCAAGCGGCTCGCCGCGGAGCGGCTGATCGAACTGACGCCGAATCGCGGTGCACGCGTGGTGGCGCTTTCGCGCGCCGACGTCGAGGAGCTGTTCGAGCTGATGGGCGCACTCGAGGGCCTCTCGGGCGAGCTCGCCGCGAGCCGGCGCACCGAAGCCGAGCTGGCCGGGATTCGCGCCCTGCACTACGAGATGCTCGCCGCGCACGCGCGCGGCGACCTGCCCTCGTATTACGAACTGAACCACCGCATCCACGATGCGTTGAACCGCTGCGCGCGCAACGCCGCGCTCACCGAGACCTACGACAGCATCAACACGCGCATCCAGCACCTTCGCTTCCGCTCGAACTTCGACGCCGCGAAATGGGCCGTCGCGGTGCGCGAGCACCAGGCGATGCTCGATGCGCTCGATGCGCGCGACGGCGCTCGCCTGCGTGCCGTGCTCGAGCAGCACCTGCGAACGAAGCGCGACGCGGTGCTCGCGCACTGGAACGACGGAGAAGCGCGGTGAACGCACCGAAGATCGACCCGGCGCTGCGCCCCGCCAGGACCGCGGCCCGCTTCGAGCGCAGCCGGATCGCCCAGCGGCTGCGCCGCGTGCTGCGCGGCGACGTGCTGTTCGATGCGGCCTCGCGCGCCCGCTATTCGACCGATGCGTCGATCTACCAGGTCGATCCGGTCGGGGTGGTCGTTCCGGCCGACGAGGCCGACGTCGCGGCGACCATCGACCTGGCCCGCGAGACGGGCGTGCCGATCCTGCCGCGCGGTGCCGGCAGCAGCCAGTGCGGGCAGACCGTCGGCGAGGCACTCGTCGTCGACCACAGCCGCCACCTGAACCGCATCGTTCATTTCGACGCGCAGGCCCGAACGGTCGAGGTCCAGCCCGGCGTCGTGCTCGACTCGCTCAACGCGTTCCTGCGGCCGCACGGGCTGTGGTTCCCGGTCGACGTCTCGACCTCTGCGCAGGCGACGATCGGCGGAATGACCGGCAACAACTCGTGCGGCTCGCGCTCGATCGCCTACGGGAACATGGTGCACAACGTCGTGGCGATCGACGCGATCCTCTCCGACGGCGTCGCCGAGCGCTTCGGCCCGTTCGGCATCGACGCGCAGCGCCCGATGTCGAGCGCGCGCAGCGCCGACCTCGTGTCGCGGCTGTTCGCGATCGGCCGGCGCGAGCGCGACGAGATCGAGCGGATGTGGCCGAAGGTGCTGCGCCGCGTCGGCGGCTACAACCTCGACGTCTTCCATCCGCAGTCGCCACGGCCCTACACCGCCGACGGCTCGGTGAACCTGGCGCACCTGCTGGTCGGCTCCGAGGGAACGCTTGCATGGTTTCGCCGCATCGTGCTCGCGCTCGCGCCGCTGCCGAAGGCGCGCGCGCTCGGCGTGGTGAATTTCCCGAGCTTTCGCGCCGCGATGGAAAGCGCGCAGCACATCGTCGAGCTCGGCCCGAGCGCGGTCGAGCTGGTCGACCGCACGATGATCGAGCTCGCGCGGGAGAACCCGGTGTTCCGCCCGACGATCGAACGCGCGCTGGTCGTGCGCGGCGCCGCCCTGCCCGACGCGCTGCTGCTCGTGGAGTTCGCCGGCGACGAACGTGCGCCGCTGCTCGAAAGGCTCGATGCGCTCGTCCAGACGATGGCCGACCTGGGCCTGCCCGGCAGTGTCGTGACGATGACCGAGGAGGCCGGTCAAAAGGCGCTGTGGGACGTTCGCAAGGCCGGGCTGAACATCATGATGTCGCTGCGCGGCGACGGAAAGCCGGTGTCGTTCATCGAGGACTGCGCGGTTCCCCTCGAGCATCTGGCCGACTACACCGAGCGGCTCGGCGAGGTTTTCGCGCGCCACGGGACGCGCGGTACGTGGTACGCGCACGCCTCGGTAGGCACGCTGCACGTACGCCCGATTCTCGACATGCGGGCGGGCGATGCCACCCGCATGCGGCGCATCGCCGAAGAAGCCGCTGCGATGGTGCGCCAGTACAAGGGCGCGTTTTCCGGCGAGCACGGCGACGGGCTGGTGCGCAGCGAGTGGGTCGGCTGGCAGTTCGGCGAGCGTCTCGTGCGCGCCTTCGAGGAGGTGAAGGACGCCTTCGACCCCAGCGCGACGATGAACCCGGGCAAGATCGTGCGATCCACGCGCATGGACGACGAGCGGCTGTTGCGCTATCCGCCGGGCTACGCGGCGCGTGCGCGCGAGACGGCGCTCGACTGGTCTGCGTGGAACGTGCAGAACGATCCGCGCACCGAACGCGTCGGCGCGCCTGGCTCCGGTGGCGATCCGTCGGGCGGCTTCGCCAAGGCCGCGGAGATGTGCAACAACAACGGGCATTGCCGCAAGTTCGATGCCGGCACCATGTGCCCCAGCTGGCGCGTCACGCGCGACGAACGGCACCTGACGCGCGGTCGCGCCAACACGTTGCGCCTGGCGCTCGCCGGCAGGCTCGGCGACGAGCAGCAGGCCTCGCGCGCCGTGCACGAAGCGCTGGAGCTGTGCGTGAGCTGCAAGGGCTGCCGGCGCGAGTGCCCGACCGGCGTCGACATGGCGCGCATGAAGATCGAGTTCCTCGACCGCTGGAACCGCACGCACGCGCTGAGCTGGAAGGATCGGCTGACGGCGTGGTTGCCGCGCTACGCGCGGCACGCATCCCGATTGCGCTGGTGGCTCGCTTTGCGCGACCGCTTGCCGGGTGCGGCGCGGGTCAGCGAACGGCTGCTCGGTTTCTCCGCACGGCGTTCGCTTCCGCGCTGGCGCGGCGATCCGTTCACCGCCGATCCGCCCGCGCACGAGTCTGTCGGCCCGGCGCTCGCCGACGAGGCGCCCGAAGTCGTGCTGTGGGCCGACACCTTCGACAACTGGTTCGAACCCGACAACCTGCGCGCGGCACGGGCGGTGCTGCGCGCGGCCGGCTACCGCGTGCACGTCGCGCGCGCGCTTCCCGGCGATTCGCCGCAGCGTCCGCTGTGCTGCGGTCGCACTTTCCTGTCCGGCGGACTGGTCGACGAGGCGCGAGTCGAGGCGCGGCGCACGCTCGCCGCGCTGGCACCATACGTCGAACGCGGCGTCTCCGTGGTCGGCCTCGAACCGTCGTGCCTGCTGACGATGCGCGACGAGTTCCTCGCGCTGGGGCTCGGCGAAGCCGCCGCGCGGCTGGCACGGCAGGCGCTGCTGTTCGAGGAGTTTCTCGTTCGCGAGCACGACGCCGGTCGTTTCGCGCTCGCGCTGCAGCCGATCGGGCACGCCGAAGCCCTGCTGCACGGACACTGCCACCAGAAGTCCTTCGACGCGCTGCGTCCCGTGCAGGTGGTGCTCGGCTGGGTTCCGGGGCTGTCGGTGCGCACCATCGAGACGAGCTGTTGCGGCATGGCCGGCGCGTTCGGCTACGACGCGAAACACTACGACACGTCGATGAAAATGGGCGAGCTGGCGCTGCTGCCGGCGGTGCGCGCGGCGCAGCCGTCGACGCTCGTCGTGGCGGACGGGACGAGCTGCCGGCACCAGATCGCCGACGGCGCGCAACGCAGCGCGGTGCATGTGGCCGTCGTGCTCGAGAAGGCCCTGCCGCCCGCGGCGCGCATCCCGCGCGCCTGACGCCGCCCGGCGCGGCAGCGGCGGGCACCGCCCTTGCATCCGGGGCAGCATGTCCTCGGCGACCGCTCGGCGGCGGCGACGGGCAAGTCCACAACCCCCGGAGCACACCATGACCAGCGAAACCACTTCCTTCCCGCGTCGGCAGGCGATGCTCGCCACCTTCGCCGCCGTGGCGTTCCTGGGCGCCGCAAGCGTCGCCCACGCGCAAAGCACGAGCACGACGCCCTCCCGGACGACGCCGAACGCAGCTTCGATGACCACGCAGGGCGGCACTGCGGCCAACGCGAGTCCGACGCAGGTCAACCCGAACGCGCGCGACTCGAACCGCCAGGCTTCGCAGGGCATGGTGCCGAGCCCCGATCGGGACTCGGCGCAGTCGCGCATCGACGCGCCCGGTTCGGACCTGCGCAACGACCGCACGACGATGGCACGTGCACCGCGCGCCGATCGGAACTGAGCGCAGAACCCACGCAGTCGAACCGCGGACCGTCGGCGCGCCGAAAGGCGGGCCGGCGGTCCGTTTTCTTTTCGGCCGCAGGCCCGACCCGTTGCGTCTTCGCGCTATTTTTTCTCGCTGTCGGCTTGCGCCACGGGCTTGACCGTGCGCTCGAGCACATAGCCGTCGGGCGTCACGCCATAGTACTTGCCGTCTAGGACGTATTGCTGCATGCAGGGTGTGG
>JACDJA010000364.1_pt1 | contig 54186 bp, 45 predicted proteins | sample 7449241 | NCBI WGS metagenome assembly JACDJA01 (sample SAMN14253289, study PRJNA609438) | sludge metagenome | isolation source: initial anaerobic sludge | collected 2018-12-20 | reverse complement strand
GGATGGCATTGTGTCGTATGCACTGGTATTTGGCCAATTTGTGTTTGGTGGGGGTTTGTTTGGCGCAAAAGCCCCAAACAAAGCCCCCACCCCAAAATCCAAAAGCCTGTCATTCAGAGCGGAACGCAGTGAAGCGAAGAATCTACAATATAAAATTATGTTTTTACCGGACAATAGTGTTTTTAAATATAAAGCTGCTGATAAAGTGATGGTTGCCCCGCCTGTTTATTGGCAAGAAAAGAGAAGTTAAATATCGGCAGACCAGATAATCTTGCTGGGAAATTAAGAAAATCATTTAGAACAAAAATACCCCTATGAATTTAGACATCCTCTACGAAGACAACCATCTGATTGCAATTAACAAGTCAGGTTCCGACCTGGTGCAGGGCGATGACACCGGTGATGAGCCTTTAAGCGAAAAGGTGAAAGCCTATATAAAGAAAAAGTACAACAAGCCCGGGGATGTTTATTTGGGTGTGGTGCACCGGCTTGACAGACCGGTTACAGGTGTGGTCCTTTTTGCCCGCACCAGCAAAGCGCTGAGCCGTATGAACAAGATGTTTCAGGATAAAGAGGTGCGTAAAACCTATTGGGCAGTGGTAAAGGAGCTTCCACCCGAAGACAAACAGACTCTTCACCATTTTTTACTGAAGGACAGCAAGAAGAACAAGTCTTACGCTTTTCCCAAAAAGCGACTGGGTGCCAAAGAGGCTACTCTCGCCTATAAACTCATCTCCAGCACCTCCAACTATCATTTGCTGGAGGTGGACCTGCAAACCGGCCGCCATCACCAGATACGCTGCCAGCTGGCAAAGATAGGCTGCCCCATTCGCGGCGATCTTAAATACGGTTTTCCCCGTTCCAACCCCGGGGGTGGCATATCACTCCATGCCCGCAAGGTTGAATTTATGCACCCGGTGAAAAACGAACCAGTAACCATTACCGCCGCTCCCCCCGCCGACGACCCGCTCTGGAAGGAGTTTGTGAATGTAACTGGAGGATGAAGCTCATCGGATGAGCCCATCTTCAAAAGATGAGTTGCCACGGCTAAGCTTCATCCGGTAACTAAACCCGCATACCATCCAGAAGGAGGTCATCCGATAAGTTTTGGGCGGCAGCAGCAACAACTCATCGGATGAGCCAGCCTTCACGAGCAGCATAAAAGATGAGTTGCTGAATCTTTGGGGTAGAACTCATCCGATGAGTTTTCAGCTAAAACGCGTGATCTACATACATTTGGGTCAGAAAGCCTTCCCTGCTTATTCCTCCGTCAACTCTCAGAATAAGGCTGTTCATAAATATCCTGAATCCCCCGCCGGCGCTCCATTTCATATCCTTATGCAGGGTAGATAGTTTCCATTCCGGCGCCACTCTTCCCAATTCAGCGAATGCGGCAAGCTGAACCCAATTAACTTTTAACTTTCTTGTTAATTCCGTTGCATTAAATGGATTCCATTTTATAATTTGCCGGTATTCAGCTCCGTAGTAAATGGCCGCCCGGTCATTAAATCGCCCTTCATAGAATGCCCGCATGCGGTAGCGTCCACCTAAATAGGCGCCTGTATAGGGTGGCGGACGGTGGTAAACTTTGTTTTCCGTCCCATCCGGGTTGGTGCCGTCCACATGCCAGGCATCCCAGGTTAATGTCTGAATAGTCCAGAAGTTAAGGGCAAGCACACGTGGCAGCGGCTTATGGGGGTCATCCTTGCTGTAACCGAATAGGATTTCATTCAACGGGAGATACCAGCTCCAGTCTGTTTCGATCACTGTCCATGGCGCTGAACTGCCTAACCCGCCCCAGTCCCTACGGAGTGCAATCTGTCTGTAGCTGCCCCGTGTGGGATTATTGTAGTAGTCCATATTCTCATGTGTAAGCGCGAGTTCAAGGCCTGCGGTGCTGAATGCAATCCGTTTTCTGTAAAATGGCATTACATCGAAAAAGGTGCGCCCGCTTTTCAGCGGATTCCAGTTTGTCCCGCCGGTAGCTCCCGAGACTAAAATACCGTCTTTAAGGACAGGGTGAAAACGCACATTATCCTTTCCATGCCCAATGGGAAGCAGATAGCGAATATTGGTCTCATACCATTGATCATAACCGCTGACCTCCAGATAGTCGTCAGCATCCGATTCATTACTTCCGGCTCTGGGTTTACCCTCAGCTTCCGGAGAGGTGCCGGGCAAGTCTTTGTACATTTTCAGAACACCAAAATATCCTCCAAGGATGTCCGGTTCAAAATAGAGCCGTGGAAAAAATGGCAAGTAGAACTCCCTGAATTGCAGGAATCCATAGCGGGTGCCATTTGTGCTGATCAGTCCTCCCATATTAAGAGACATGTTTTCCTGTGAGAGGCCCTGTATCCCTACAAAAGCGCCGGCTCCCCATTTGAATACTTCGCTGTAAATTACGATAGGAAGGGTGATAATGCTCACTTTTGACTTGGTTGTATCTTTTTGATTCAAGTCGTCTCTGTTCTCTGGCCGGGCACTCTGTTTCAAACTGTCGGCAGAGAGGTAAGTGCCGTTAATGATCTTTTTGTTAATTTCATAACTGGCTGGTTCATTGGCGCGCCCATACAAAAGAGTCACGAACAGACCCAAGGATATCCAGAGTAAATGTTTTAAATTCTTAGCTATTTCTCCTGTTTTTACGATCATACTAATATGATTACGCTTGTTTTATGTTGTTTATGACGTTTGCAGCCTGGGATAACCCTTTGTATCGCAATTAATTATGATAATCATTCCCTTTTTGAAATCTCGTTATAAAGTTATTGAAAAACTTCTTAGTAGCAACGGTATTCAATGTGTTTAATACCGAACCGTATCAAATACTTTCCAAACGTGAAGATTCAGCAAGCAGACCATCCTCAGTAATTTGATTCACCCGGGTGTTTATTCTCTCCTGCAAAAAACTCATCGGAGGATCTCCGCCTCTGCAGCGTACACATATAGTCATCCGATAAGTTTTTTCAACCCCACTGTCTTAACCACTCCGCAAGTCCCACGGCAGCTGCATGCGATACATTCATCGACTTTACCGGGCCGGGCATGGGGATGTGGAGCAGGAGGGCGCATTTATTCAGTGCCCACTCCGGCAGGCCCTCCTGTTCATTGCCCACCATCAGGGCAAGGTGTTGGGGCAGGGGAGAGGTGAAGATGCTTTTTGAGTCGGGGGCCGTTTCCAGTGCGGTGAGCGTATAGCCGGGAGGGATGTGGTTCTCCAGTTCACCGGTGGTACAAAAGTGCCAGGTCACCAGGTTGTAGGCCGGACCGGCAACGCGTTTGAGTTTGGTGTTGCGGTATAATTTATCTTCGTGCACTATTAGCACTTTGCGGCAACCGATATTGGCTGCCAGACGGATGAGGTGACCGATGTTTTCGGGTGTTTTTAGGTTTACCGCTACAATAATGGGCGCCATATTTTCGGGCACAGGAGGATAGCTGTTCCGGCTAAAAAAGTGATTGGCTCGGGTTTCGTTCATATTTTATTCTTCCAGTGAGCGATTTCGTTAACAAAACAATAAAATGCCGCTCTGCTGGAGCTCTTTATGGATTGACTGGCGTTATTTCTACCATAATATCGCTCCGCTGGAGTTATTCCCGCCTACCCTGCCTACAGGCAGGCAGGCACCATTCCCAGCCTATCTAATGGCAGGCAGCCGTCGTTCCCACCTTTGAGCTTTCAGCTTCCAGCTTCTTTCAGCCCCAACTCCCTCCCCTTCTTTAACATAAACCCGCGTGCTTCCTTATAATCGTTGTGTATCTCTCCCTCTAATATCGCCTCTTTTATGGCCGATTTTATCTCCCCTACAGTCTGACAGGGTGGCAGGCCAAAGGTCTCCATAATCTCTTCACCCGAAACCGGTGGTTGGAAATTACGCACCCGATCTTTCTCCTCAATCTCTTTAAGTTTTTGGCGAACCAGCTTGAAGTTGCGCAGGTGTTTACGTACTTTCACCTCATTCTTACTGGTGATATCTGCTTCGCAAAGGGTCATAAGGCTGTCGATGTCGTCGCCAGCTTCGAAAAGCAGACGTCGAACGGCCGAGTCGGTCACCTCATCTTCGCTTAATACAATGGGGCGCATGTGAAGATCCACCATTTTTTGTACAAATCTCATCTTTTCATTTTGCGGCAGTTTCAACCTTTTAAATATTTGTGGCACCATTTTGCTGCCTATAAAGTTATGGGCATAAAAAGTCCATCCTTGCTGGGGGTCAAAGCGTTTGGTACGGGGTTTGGCGATGTCATGCAGCAGGGCTGCCCACCGCAGCCAAAGGTCATCGCTATAGGGTGTCAACCGGTCGAGAACCTGAAGGGTGTGATAGAAATTGTCTTTATGAGCGATACCATTGATGGTTTCCACCCCCTTCATGGCTTGTAGTTCGGGTAATATGCGCTGTAGCAGTCCGGTCTTTTCCAGTAATTTAAAGCCCACCGAAGGACGGTTGGACATCATCATCTTATTCAACTCTTCGGCTACACGTTCCATAGAAATGATGGAAAGCCGTTCTTTGTTGGCAGAGATGGCGCGAAAGGTGTCGTCGTGGATTTGGAAATTTAGCTGAGTGGCAAACCGTATGGCTCTGAGCATGCGCAATGGGTCGTCGGAGAAGGTGATGTTCGGGTCAAGAGGGGTGCGAATGATGCCCGCTTTTAGGTCGCTCTGTCCGTCGAAAGGGTCAATAAGCTGCCCAAAGGTTGCTTTGTTCAGCGACAGCGCCATGGCGTTTATGGTAAAGTCGCGCCGGTTCTGGTCGTCTTCCAGGGTGCCGTCCTCCACCACCGGTTTGCGGCTGTTGCGTTGGTAGGATTCTTTACGGGCCCCTACAAATTCTATATCCAGCTTCTGATATCTGAACATGGCTGTACCAAAGTTCTTAAACACACTCAGCTTCGGACTTCCCAGCTTATGTGACACCTGTTTTGCGAACTCAATGCCGCTGCCAATCACTAAGATATCCACATCGTGGGTAACACGTTTTAGCAAAGCATCTCTGACAAACCCGCCGATGACATATGTCTCTTTGTCGTGTTCGTCGGCAATGGAGGAAATAATGCTAAATATCGGGTGTTTAAGATGTTGTTGCATATTTGGGTCATTCTGTTCCTGAGACTGAAACAATTTTTGATTTCATTTGTTTTCAGGATGTTAGATTCCGGCTTGTCCGCAAGACTTTTAAATACCTTATGAATCAATGATGCATGAGGCTTTTAAAATTCAAAGCACAAAATTACAATTAAAATCCCGCTTTCTGAAAGCCTTTTTTGGTGGTTCGTCTTTGGCACGATGGTTGCATGAACGTAGCTACAAATCTAAATAGTTAGATTACAATTTTGAAGTAATAGTAATTAAGTATTAATATTTTAAAAGGAACAACATCATGGTTGAGCATTTAACAGCAGAAACTTTCAAGGAAAAAGTTTTTAACTACGAGACTAATAAAGAGTGGAAATTTGAAGGTGACAAGCCCTGTATGATTGATTTTTATGCCGATTGGTGCGCACCCTGTAAAATGGTAGCACCAGTTCTGGAAGAGTTGGCCACCGAGTATCATGGCAAAGTAGATATTTTTAAAATTGATACAGAGGTAGAGCGTGAACTTGCTTCTATTTTTGGTATCCAAAGTATTCCTTCGCTATTATTTGTCCCTAAAGATGGGCAGCCGCAAATGGCACAGGGCGCATTGCCCAAGGATACATTTGAACGTGCCATTAAAGACGTGCTTAAAGTAGAAAAGTAAGCAAACTAATTATGAAGAGATTATTCATAGGGTTGTTATCCCTTGGATTTTTGTGGGCTGGCTTTACAGCCGTTGCTGCCAATAAGGCATCCGGGGGTAACGATCAAAAAGTTTTAACAAGCTCCGCCCAGGCAGACGATACGTCACAAAAGGGAGTCATCCTTCTGGATAAGGCAGCCTTTATCGAGCAGGTTTTCGATTATGAGAACAGCAGTGAATGGTCTTATAAAGGTGATAAGCCCGCCATTCTTGACTTTTACGCCGACTGGTGCGGGCCCTGTAAGATGCTTTCGCCGGTTTTGGAGACACTTCAGCAAGAATATAATGGAAAACTGCAGGTGTATAAGATCGACACCGAACGTTCGAGGGATCTGGCTGCAGCCTTTGGCATACGCAGCTTGCCCACCATTGTTTTTGTTCCATTGAAGGGCCAGCCGCAGGCTGTGTTGGGTAATGTACCCAAGCCGGAGCTTGAGAGGATAATCAGTGAGCATCTGAAAGTTAACAAATAGCTCGTTTTTTTCATGCCTAAACAAGTCGATGGGTGTCCTCAATTGAGGGCGCCCATTTTTTTGCTCATCGGATGAGTTTTTTGTTTTCTGCCGAATTGTCACCTGTCTGCTGACATGCGGCTGCTTTCCTCTCAATTGTTGTGTCAATTTCGCATAATTTCTCTCTTTAGGCAGAATGGCACAACCTTTGAATTATGGGGTAATGAATTTGAAAAATATAGAGAATAAAAAAAATAATTTGACGATGGGAAAAATAATTGGAATTGACTTAGGAACCACCAACTCATGCGTTGCAGTAATGGAAGGCAGTGAGCCGGTAGTTATACCTAATAGCGAAGGCAAACGCACCACGCCTTCTGTTGTAGCGTTTGTTGAAAATGGGGAACGCAAGGTAGGTGATCCTGCTAAACGGCAAGCCATTACCAACCCCGAAAAAACCATATACTCCATTAAACGATTTATGGGTTCCATGTTTGATGAGATACCCAACGAGGTGGGACGAATGCCTTATAAAGTGGTTAGGGGAGAAAATAATACACCTCGCATAAAAATAGACGACCGTCAATATTCTCCTCAGGAGATTTCGGCAATAGTGCTTCAAAAAATGAAGAAAACTGCCGAAGATTATCTGGGTCAGGAGGTTACCGAGGCCGTGATCACTGTGCCTGCCTATTTTAACGACTCGCAACGTCAGGCTACCAAGGAAGCCGGTGAAATTGCAGGTCTTAAGGTGCGCCGTATCATCAACGAGCCTACTGCTGCTTCGCTTACCTATGGTCTCGACAAGAAGGGTAAAGACATGAAGGTGGCTGTATTCGACCTGGGTGGTGGTACATTTGATATCAGTATCCTGGAGTTGGGTGACGGTGTGTTTGAAGTAAAATCCACCAATGGTGATACCCACCTGGGCGGTGACGACTTCGACGAGATTATTATGAATTGGCTGGCTGCTGATTTTAAATCCAATGAGGGTATTGATTTGCGCAAGGATCCTATGGCTCTTCAGCGTTTAAAAGATGCCGCCGAAAAAGCAAAAATTGAGTTGTCGAGCTCGGGAAGTACCGAAATAAACCTGCCTTACATCATGCCGGTTGACGGGATACCCAAGCACCTGGTGAAAACCCTTACACGGGCTCAGTTTGAGCAATTGATCGACAAACTGGTACAAAAAACTTTGGAGCCTTGTAAACTGGCGCTTAAAGACGCTGGAATGAGTGCTTCTGACATTGATGAAGTGATTTTGGTGGGTGGCTCAACACGGGTTCCTGTTATTCAAAAGGTGGTTGAAGATTTCTTTGGCCGCAAAGCCTCCAAAGGGGTCAACCCCGATGAGGTGGTGGCTATTGGCGCTGCCATTCAGGGAGGTGTGCTTACCGGAGAGGTAAAGGACGTTCTTCTGTTGGATGTAACGCCTTTGTCGCTGGGTATTGAAACCATGGGCGGTGTGATGACCAAACTCATAGAATCCAATACTACCATTCCTACCAAGAAATCGGAAACCTTTACAACGGCCTCTGATAGTCAGCCTTCGGTAGAGATACATGTGCTGCAGGGCGAACGGCCAATGGCCAGAGATAATAAAACCATCGGACGTTTTCACTTAGATGGAATTCCACCCGCTCCCCGCGGAGTGCCTCAGGTGGAGGTAACCTTTGATATCGACGCCAACGGTATTTTAAATGTAAAGGCCAAGGATAAAGCCACCAGCAAAGAGCAAAGCATTCGTATCGAAGCTTCTTCGGGATTATCCGACGAGGAGATTAAGCGGATGAAGCAGGAGGCCGAGGCCAATGCCGAAACCGATAAGAAAGAGAAGGAGCGCATCGAAAAGGTAAATATGGCCGACAGCCTCATATTCCAGACCGAAAAACAGTTGAAAGAGTTTGGGGATAAGTTGCCTGCCGATAAAAAGAAGCCCATCGAAGAAGCGCTTAACAAGTTGAAGGAAGCCCACAAGAATCAGGATTTGGAAGCCATCGACAAGGCCTCCGCAGAACTCAATACTGTGTTTCAGGCTGCCTCGCAGGAGATGTATAATGCCACACAGGCTCAGGAAGCTGCCGGTCAGCAACAACCGGGTCCCGAACAACAACAAGGACAGCAGTCCGGTAAAAGCGGCGGCGACGATGAAGTAACCGATGTTGATTTTGAAGAGGTGAAATAATCGATAAGTTTAATGCTAATTTTTTTTTAAAAAGGAGACTATGTCTCCTTTTTTGCGTTTATAGAAAACGGAAAGTTATCCTTTGCATATCAGGCAATTTTCTTAGTTTTGTCGAATAGCCGTTCACTGTTACTTCATATCATAGGTGTTCGATTAAAAAGACATCGGTTTATGAGAAGAACCTTATCTTTTCCTTTTTCACCTTAGTAGAATTTCAGGCGCAATAAGCTCCCGACCTTATTACCTTTTTTTTTTGTGCCGGGCAGGCTTCATTTATTTGTTTATTGGTTTAACTCTTAATTCGCATTAATATTGAATATCTTCTGTCTTCCATTTTCAACATTAAACTTACATTCCGGCACATGAAAATTCGTTTTTTGCTATTGTTATTATCAGTGTTTGTTGTACTTCCTGCCCATAGTCAGGTCGATGCTTTTGGTAATAAAATACCGCCCAAAAAAGCAATCGTGAAAAGCCGTTTTGACAACCGCACCGACGAGATGGGTCGCAAACAGGGTGAGTGGGAGAAATATTATCCCAATGGTTCACCCGCCTATCGTGCCCGGTTTTTCAACGACCAGCCGGTGGATACCCTTACTCGCTTTTATCCCGATGGAAAAGTGATGGCACGCATTGTTTTTCAAGATGAGAGGGGACGGGGCGAGGGCGTTTTTTTTGATAAAGAGGGCAAGGTATCTGCTCGTGGATTATACATTGGCCAAAAAAAGGACAGCGTCTGGCATTTTTACAACCCAGGGGGAGAGACTGTTTCCAGTGAGTATTATAAAAACGACCTCCGGCAAGGCAAGGCGTTTGCCTTTTTCAGAGACGGAACCCCCGCAGTGGAGACAATTTACGATGACGGATACAAAGAGGGCAGGGAGACCTATTTTTACACGAAAGGGGGCCCGCGAATGTGGATTACCTGGCAAAAGGGAAAGATGCATGGGCTTTTCACCCTGTTTTTCTTAGATGGAAAACCCGAAATACAAGGCCAGTATGTTGATGGGCAGAGAGATGGTTTATGGGTTTTTTTTACCGAAAGGGGTGAAAAAGATTATGAACTTCAGTTTGAAGAGGGGAGGCTTTTGAACAGGGAAGTGTTGGACAGCATACAACTGGAGCGCTTTAACCGATACGAACAAAACAAAGGGCGACTGAAGGATCCCGCCGACTATCTCTCCAACCCGGAAGGGTATTTGAATGGATTTTAAAGGGCACAACATGGGACAGGAAGCCATTTCGTTATTTCAGCTGAATCAGCGCATTAAAGGGGTTATAGAGGATTCGTTTTTAACCTCCATCTGGGTTAAGGCCGAGATTGGTGAGCTGAATGTGAACCGAAATGGCCATTGCTATCTCGATTTGATCGAGAAAGATGAAAGTTCGGATAAGCTGGTAGCGCGTTCGCGGGCTATAATTTGGGGATATACCTTTCGCATGTTAAGAGCTTTTTTTGAATCCTCAACCGGCCAGACGTTAACCACCGGTCTCAAGGTGTTGGTGAAGGTGTCGGTGGAGTTTCAGGAACTCTTTGGTCTAAGCCTCATCATCAAAGACATTGATCCGTCGTACACGATGGGTGATCTGGCCCGCCAGCGACTGGAGGTCATTAGACGATTGGAAGAGGAGGGCGTGCTGGAGATGAATAAAGAGCTGACTCTGCCACTGGTTCCTCAGAAAATTGCGATTATCTCATCTCCCTCTGCTGCCGGATACGATGACTTTGTGAATCAGTTGGAGCACAACGCGTATGGCATTAAGTTTTACCATCGGCTTTTTCCGGCAGTCATGCAGGGTCATCAGGCTGAAGACTCTATTGTGGCTGCTTTGGAGAAGGTGTTTAAGAATGCCGCGTTTTTTGATGTGGTGGTGGTGATCCGTGGTGGCGGTGCGTCGGTGGATTTGATGTGTTTCGACAGTTATTGGGTAGCTTTTCATCTGGCCCAGTTCCCACTGCCGGTTCTCACGGGCATTGGACATGAGCGCGACGACACCGTTGCCGACAGAGTGGCTCATACACGTCTTAAAACCCCTACGGCGGTAGCGGCTCTGTTGATTGATACAGCAGGTAACTTTCTGGGTTTGCTTCAGGAACGGGGTGACAGAATGGCCGATGTGGCTACAGCTCTTCTTCGGCGGGAGAGACAAAAAGCCGAAAGGCTTACTGCTGCTTTTTTACCTCGTGTAACCCGGCACATGCAAAAGAGCCGTCAACGGCTGGAGCGCCAGGGCAACCGGCTGCCCGCCTTAACCCTTCAGCGGCTCAGCACTTCCAGACATCGGTTAAGTAGATATAACGAGCTGACTGTAAGTGACTCAGCCACCCTGTTACGTACAGCCAACCGCCAATTGAGAACTTTGACGGAGCAGCTGCAAATGACATCGGGGCATTATTTAAGTTCACAGCAACAGCATCTTAAGTTCCTGCATCAAGCTGCACGACTGAATGATCCGCACCGGCTTTTGGAAAAAGGATATTCACTTACCTATGCTAAGGGAGAATTGGTAAAAGATGGTGCCGTGTTGAACCCAGGCGATTTACTCACTACCCGCTTCAAAAACGGAACTGTAGTGAGTACAGTTCAGCAAAAGAATAAGAGTGATTAGCCATCGGGGGTTTATCCGGATTAGGAGTGTTGATGCACCTAAGTTAGACTAAAAACTATCTGAAAGTTTCGAAAGTTTTGGAAAATTAGCCAAATTTTGTTACTTTCAAACGCTCAAAAAAGTGTAGGAGTCTGATGTGGGAAGATTTCCGGAATCGGAATTTGAGGATGATGCAGATAGTGAATGTAGCTTGAGCTGATTTTATTCCTTAATTCCAACTCTTATGTCAGTTTTGCAATGGGTGCTTTTTGTAGTTCCCCCTTTTCTGCAAAAAGGAATTGAACCACATGCACTATGGTTAGATTATGGCCTGTGGATATTACCCCCGGTACTTCTGGGGTTGTTGTTCATTCAATATCGCAGACATAGAAAATTGAGCGCTGAGGTAAAACAACTGCGAAAACTCAATGAGGCTAAAGACCGTTTCTTTTCTATTTTGGGACACGATTTAAAGAGTCCGTTTAATTCGCTTATGGGTCTTTCGGAGATGTTGACGCTGCACGCCGATGGTATGGATATGGATCAGATTGTCAGCTACAGTCAAATAATTCATCAAAACACCCGTCGTCTCTTTATGCTGGTTGAGAATTTGTTGCAATGGTCGCGCACTCAGTCAGGCAAAACCCGGTTTAACCCCGAAAGGCTCGATTTGAATATGCTCGCAGGTAATGTTGTGAATTTGCTAAGGTTGAATGCACAGGAGAAGGATATTGTAATTTCGTTAAAAATGGAGCCCGAACTTATCGCCTGGGGCGATGCCGACCTTTTGGGGTCGGTAATTCGTAACCTGTTGAGCAACAGCATTAAGTTTTCGTCCGTGGGCAGCGTCGTTCAAATTATTGGTAAGCACCTGAATGATTTCAACGAAATTGTTGTTTCAGATACGGGTGTGGGTATGAGCCGTGAACAACTAAGCAGTCTTTTTCTTCTGGAAAATCCCCGTTCTACACCGGGTACCCTTAATGAAAGCGGAACCGGACTGGGTCTGTTGCTTTGCAAGGAGTTTGTTGAAATCAATAAAGGCTCTTTACAGGTAAACAGCATTGCCGAAAAAGGGACACAGGTTAGATTTACGGTGCCCAGTTTTAGCCAATAGTTTGGCGAATATTTTTAATGACTTGTTTATTAAAAGGTTAGAAAGTAAAGTCGTAATTTAATCAGGTTTTATGACAAAAAAAAGGCTCTCCTACAACGAAGCCATCAGCGAAATTGAAAAGATACTCGACCAGATGGAAAAAGAGGATTTGGATGTGGATGATCTGTCCGCTAAGGTGAAGAGAGTTTCCGAACTGATTAGCTTGTGCCGCACTAAACTTAGTACCACAGAGGCAGAGGTAGAGAAGATCTTAAATGAGATGGAGCAGTAATGGCCCCCGATTGTACGATCTTTATGGTGGTTACAGGTATCCGGCATCGAACGAAAACGGCATGAGCCAACCCGCCTGTGGAATGCGTATCGTCTTTTCTGAGCCTGCCATAATTAATACAAATGGTTTTTTATGACGCTGCTGATACTCTACAAACACCTGTCGGCAACCTCCGCAGGGAGGCACCGGTGAGGCTATCCATTTGCCTTTTGTAAAGGCTGTTACAGCCAGAGCTTCAATGCTTTCATCAGGGTATTGCGACGCTGCTGAAAACAGCGCTACCCGCTCGGCACACAATCCCGATGGATAGGCTGCGTTTTCCTGATTGTTGCCCGTAATTACCACTCCGTTACTCAACAATACCGCAGCGCCTACGTTAAAACCCGAGTAGGGCGCATAAGCCTTTTGTGCCGCTTCACATGCCGCATCTGACAGCATTTGTTCTTTTTCGGGTAAAGCTGCACCCGATTCAAATACTTCGTAAGCTATTTTCAGTGTTTTTTGTTCAGGCTTTTTCATCTTAAAATATTAATTCAACTTGCCCTGGTAGGGATATTCTCTCTTTTTATAAGGGTAGATAGGTTAGCGCTAAGGTACAGATTTATTTGTATTGAAGATAAAAGGTCACAACAAAATCCCAAAGAGAAGCAATAGATTGCCGTGTCATAGCGTTTATTTATATATTTGCGCTCAACAACCCAAAGGTTATTTTTGTGATGTTGAAAAATTGCCGACCAAGGCTTAAGGTATTTTATCCGTTATGCTGAAACACATTGCTTTACTGTTTTCAATCCTCATTTGGGGCGCTTCTACGTTGGAAGGACAGGCTTCTGCGTCGCGAATGACGCGTGAAGATTACATAGAATCCTATCACGAGTGGGCTGTGGCCAACATGAAGCGAACCGGCATTCCGGCCAGCATCACTCTGGCTCAGGGCATGCTGGAGTCGGGCAATGGTAACAGCCGGCTGGCCCGCGAGGCCAACAACCATTTTGGCATTAAGTGCCACGACTGGAGTGGTAAGCGGGTCTATCATCACGACGACCGGCGCAACGAATGTTTCCGGAAATACAAAACCGTTTATGAATCCTATGCCGACCATTCAGAATTTCTCTCCACCCGTTCGCGTTATGCCCCTTTATTCGATTTAAAATCAAATGATTACAAGGGTTGGGCCAAGGGCCTTAAAAAAGCAGGTTATGCTACCGATCCTAATTACCATCAAAGGCTGATTACCATCATAGAGGAGAATCGGCTTTACCTGTTTGATGAAGAGGGCGGAGGCGAAAGATGGCAAAGAGGGTCGTCCCCCGGGGTTAGCGGTATAGCTGCCGGTACTTTGGTTGTGAATCCTTTCATCCGGCATGAGGTGGATTACAACAATGGGGTTAAGTATGTGCGTGTAAAAGAGGGTGATACCTTTGATGGCATTGCCAGGGAGTTTAATCTTCGCACCTGGGAAGTTCCTCATTACAACGATTTGCCCGATAACGCCAATGTATCGGGGTACGACTATCTTTACCTTGAAGCCAAGCGTAACCGTGCTCACCGCGACCATCAGTATCATGTGGTAAAGACGGGGCAAACCATGCACGATATCTCACAAATGTATGGTATTAGACTGAAGAAACTTTATAGCCTCAACCGCATGGAACAGGGGACTCAACCCGAGGCAGGAGAAAAACTGAATTTGCGCAAACGGGTAAAAAGGTAGAGAAGATTGGTGAATTTTCTCTACATGAATTGCATCCCTCCTACTATTCTAAAACCCTTTAAAAAATCATCGGCTTTCATCCGCTTTTTGCCTGCCATTTGCAGCTCGGTGATCAGCAGGTCGCCGTTGGCCGTGCCGACCTGTAATTTGTTATTTACGATTTTTATTTTGCCCGGTTGTTGTTGCGATAATTCATGAGCTTTTTCTGAAGCAAATATTTTCATCATAACCGGTTCTTTCCCGGGTATGGTCAGGGTAGTCCAGGAAGTGGGATAGGGACTCAGACCCCGTATTAGATTATGCACATTCTCCCGGTTTTCATTCCAGTTAATACGGCAATCCTCTTTAAATATTTTTGGCGCATGGCGGAGCACCTGTTTCGGTTGTGGCTGTTCTTGTACCTCTCCTGTGGCGATGGCTTCCACCGTTTTAACTATTAGTCCGGCTCCTTTTACCATCAGTCTGTCGTGCAGGGTGCCTGCGGTATCGTCAGGTAAAATGGGCTCTTCCTCCTGAAGGATGATGTTGCCGGTGTCGATTTCGTGCTTCAGGAAAAAGGTGGTGACGCCGGTATTCGTTTCCCCGTTCATCACTGCCCGGTTTATGGGGGCAGCACCCCGGTAATTGGGCAAAAGAGAAGCATGAAGATTTATGGTGCCCAGGGGTGGCATGTTCCACACCATCTCAGGAAGCATACGAAAAGCAACCACTATCTGCAAATCGGCATTCAGCGCTCTGAGGTCTTCTAAAAACTCAGGGTCTTTTAACCTTTCCGGCTGAAGAATGGGCAGGCCGTGCTCCAATGCGCAGATTTTTACAGGCGATTGGGTCAGTTTCAGACCGCGTCCCGAAGGCTTATCGGGTGCAGTAATTACCCCCACTACGTTGGCTCCTGCAGAAATAAGGGCATTTAAACTTTCGGTGGCAAAGTGGGGGGTACCCATAAATGCGATCCGTATTTGCTTCATAGAAGAGTCATCTGTCGTATGTTAGTTAAATTGCGAGGGACCTTTGTGGCTGAAATGTTCCATAAATTGGGCCCGCAAAAGTCCGGCCGGATTGGTGGTGCTGGCCAGACTCAGTTTGCCTCTGAACGCTTCGATGGTGTCAAATCCTTTTCGGGACATCCATTTCTCTATCTCATCGTTCATAACCGTGATGTGTTCGGGGCCGTTTTTGTAGAGCGAGGTGGCAATTTGAACGCCTTTGGCACCTGCAAGAATCATCTTCAAAGCTGTTTTACCATCGTGGATGCCTGTGGTAGCCACCAGGTCGCATTGTGTTTGTCCGGAGGTGATGGCAATCCAGCGCAGTGGCATCAGGTAGTCGTTGGGATCGCTGAGAATGTGCGTGGAGACAGTCTCCATATTCTCTATATCGTAGTCGGGGGTGTAAAACCGGTTAAACATTACAATTCCCTGAATGCCCGAGCGGCCCAGCTCGATGATGCTTGAGCTCATTGCCGAAAAGTAATGGCTTATCTTGATGCTTACCGGAATGGTGACCTCCTTCAACACCTCTTTGATGATGTTGAAATAAACCTGTTCGTTATCGGCTGAGCTTTTGGTGGGGTCAGCTGGCAGAATAAATATGTTTAACTCCAGTGCGTCGGCTCCCACATCTTGCAACGACCTGGCAAAATAGGGCCAATTGTAGGGTGTAATGCAATTTATACTGGCGATAACCGGAATATCGACGGCTTTTTTTGAGTTGGCAATCAGGTTCAGATAGTCGGTAAGTGCATCTTCATTGTCAAAATTCTCATAATACTCCAGGGTTTCTGGATATAAATCTTTTGTAGAGTGCATCTGATTTATCTCCCGGTCCATTTTCAGAATTATCTCCTCCTCGAAAATTGACTTTAGCACCACTGCCGAGGCACCGCTCTCTGCGAGTGTTTTAATGTCTTTTACGTTGGCGGTAAAACCGCTGCAGCCGGCCATTATGGGACCTGAAAGCTGCAAACCCATGTAAGTTGTGGATAGATCTGGCATAACTTAACTCTTTAAAGGATTAAACAAGTTGAGTTACTAAATTTAGGGAAATTTTTGGAGAAATGAAAGCTCTAAGCTTTTTTGCTATACTTAAAAAAGCGCAAATTATGCCCCATACGTTGCTGTTTGGTAAGCATGTAGAACTCGTTGTATGGATTGGGTTGTACCTCCAGTGGGATGTTTTCAACGATGGTGATTCCATAACCTTCGAGACCAATGCGTTTGATGGGATTATTGGTCATGAGGCGCATTTTTGACACACCCAGTTCTCTTAATATTTGGGCGCCCACGCCATAGTCGCGTTCGTCAACCTCGAATCCCAATTCGGTGTTGGCATCCACCGTGTCCAGTCCCTCTTCCTGCAGTTTATAAGCTTTAATTTTATTCATAAGTCCAATGCCACGGCCTTCCTGATTCATATAAACGATCACGCCTTTGCCCTCCTTTTCGATGGTTTCCATGGCTTTGTGCAATTGTTCACCACACTCGCAGCGCAGTGAGCCAAAGATATCGCCGGTGGCACACGAAGAGTGCACTCGTACGGTTATGGCTTCATCTTTCTCCCAGCTGCCTTTAATTAGAGCCATGTGCTCCAGTCCGTTGGATTTTTGCTTAAAGGGTATGAACCTGAAATCACCGTATTTGGTAGGCAGATGCACCTCTACGCCCTTAATTATCAGGCTCTCTTTTTGCAGAAGATAGGCGATAAGGTCTTTGATAGAGATAATTTTTAGGCGGAACTTCCGTGCTATTTCCATGAGCTGCGGCAGGCGTGCCATAGAACCGTCGTCGTTCATAATCTCCACCAGTACACCGGCGGGGTAGAGGCCGGCCAAACGGGCCAGGTCCACGGTAGCTTCGGTGTGACCGGTCCGGCGTAAAACGCCTCTGTTCTTCGATTTCAAAGGGAATATGTGTCCCGGTCTTCCCAGGTCATCGGGTTTGGTTTTGGGATTACAAAGTGCTCTGATAGTTTTGGCTCTGTCGGAAGCAGAGATGCCGGTTGTACAGCCATGTCCCAATAAATCAACCGACACCGTAAAGGGGGTAGCATGCAGGGAGGTATTTTTCCCCACCATAAGCTCCAGTTCCAGTTCATCACAACGCTTTTCGGTAATGGGTGCACAAATGAGCCCTCTGCCATGCCTGGCCATAAAGTTCACCTTTTCAGTGGTGATGAGTTCGGCAGCGGTTATGAAGTCCCCTTCGTTTTCACGGTCTTCATCATCCACTACAATAATCAATTCGCCGTTGCGAATGGCTTCTATGGCTTCATCAATGGTATTTAGGTTGATTTCGGAATTGTTGGGCATGTTTGGTTATTTAACATTTGCATTAAAGGTGCAAAATTACACAAATAATAGGTGAGAGCAATATTAAAACACGGTATTATTGCCCATTTGCAGTGGAGGAATCTCTTTAGATCATGTTTTGACCTGGCACGATATAAATACTGTGAGTGCCCTTTGGTTCAATTTGTTTTTTTAAATCGCGCAAAAAATCTCTGAATATATATAAGGTAAGCATCTGAATTTAAAAGCGAGGAGTCTGTGGCCGATTTGTAGGTAAGAAAAATGCCCAGTGGCAGCAGGATGGCCGATGAGAGCCACATGCCCTGATAGACGTGCCATACGCCCTCGCGGGCGAATTTTACACCCAGGGTATCAATGATGTAATACACGATGAAGAACAAAATGGAGATAACTACCGGCATACCCAGGCCTCCTTTTCGGATGATGGCCCCCAGAGGTGCGCCGATAAAGAAGAAGATAAGACAGGCAAAGGGCAGGGTAAACTTACGGTGCAGTTCCATTTGGTGGCGCCTGATGGTGATGTCTTGTTTTTCGATGCCTTTTACCTGCTCGTCAACAACTTGTTTAGCATCCCGGGCCTGCCGAAGCGCCATTTCCTGCACCATCAGCCTTTGAGAGTTGCTGGAAGCCGCCACAATGCTGTCGATGTTAACGGCCCTGGCCGAATCAATGGAGGCGAAATTTTGCACGCGCTTGTTATCTTTTGTACGAAGTTCGTATTTAATTTTTGAGAAATAGAAGGCATTGCTTTTCTTCTCAAGGTTTTCAATGTACATTTTGCGGTTGTTGTCCAGCGAGTCCAGGTCATGATGGAGCTGGCGAAGATTTTTCATCCGGTCGCTACTCTTAAAGAGGTTCTCATCGGTTTTGGAAAAATCGAATCCGCGCAGGGGAATCACAGCTGTTTGCGTTCCAAAGTGGTCGATGCGAAAGAGATGTTCCTGGTCTTTCCGACGCCGGGTGTTACTCTCCAGGCCCACTCTTTCGTCGTAGCGTACGCCGTCGAAAAGTACCAGTTTAAGAAATTTTTTGTCACGCGACATCGATAACCTCCCTGAATCGGCCAGCGTTACATTACTGTTACGCGCATAACGGTCGCGATGATCGTAAATCATCACGTCGTAGAGCAGGTCTTTTTCGCGATCTTTCTTTTTTACTTTAATGCTGAAGTCATCTACGCCCTGGTAAAACACGTTTTCCTTAATGTCCAGTTCCAGGCGGGTTTCCTTAATGCCATGCAGTATGGAAACAAGTTTGAGGTTGGCTACGGGCAATACATTGTTGGAGAATTTGTAGGCGGCAAAACTGATTATCGAGGTAAGGATAATCAACGATAACATGATGCGGGGCAGTGAGATGCCTGCCGACTTAAGGGCGGTGAGTTCGTAGTTTTCGCCCAAATTGCCAAACGTCATGAGTGAGGCGAGCAAAATGGCCAGCGGTAGGGCCATGGGTACAACCTGCAGTGAAGCGTAAAAGAGCAATTCGCCCAGTACCGACCACTCCAGTCCTTTCCCAACCAGATCATCTACATAACGCCACAGAAATTGCATCACCAGAATGAACAGCGAGATGAAGAAGGTCATCAGCAGTGGACCCACATAACTTTTCAGTATAAATAGATGAAGTTTCTTCATAAAAGCGCAATTGTTCAAAAAGGAGAGTTGGCTGCGTTGGCCATTTGCTGGATGCCAGAGCTGTTAAAACAAAAAAAGCATTCAAAACGGATGCCACATTTTGAATGCAAAGTTAATGAAAAGCTGATAATACCGATACAATCACAACGAACCCAGGCCGCGCCTGAGTACCTCTATTTGCTGGTTCCACAATTCAATGCTGTCTTTTTTCTCATCGGGGTCAACATGATCTACCACAACCAGAGCCACATCGCCGGTGAGCTCATCCATATGGATGTGAAACTCGAACCATGAGTCTTCCTCCTCTGAGTCGAGCCATTGGTAGCGCACCATTTTATTCTCTTTGCGCAGGGTTTGTTCGGCATATTCTTCACTGCCCTCCCAAATAAAAGTAAAAATCCTGCCTTTTACAATAACGTTGTCGGCAAACCACTCGGATAAGCCACTGGCAGTGGCCAGACGGATAAAGAGGATAGCCGGCGAAATGTTGAGCAGGTATTCGAGCTCGATCTTTTCTTTCATGTCTGCCATCAGTAAAAACGTTTTGATTTTTTGTGTTTACAATATAGGGGAATTATTCAGAAAAAAAAATAATAAAATGCGGTTCTCAAAAAAATGAGGAATCTTACCTGTCAGCCTGCTTGCAGGGACCTAATTTCCAGGTTTCGGGAACCGATCTATTGCTCCACCTCTCTCACTTCATAAATTAACTGCGCATATTTTCCACCCCTGGCAATGAGCTGGCTGTGATTACCCCGCTCAATGATCCGGCCATTCTCCAAAACCAGTATGATATCGGAATTCTTGATGGTGCTGAGCCGGTGCGCCACTGCTATTACAGTTTTAGATGAGAAGATGTTTTCGATGGCCTTCTGGATGTACTGTTCTGTGAGGGAGTCCACAGCGCTGGTGGCCTCGTCTAAAATTATAAGCTCGTTCTTACCACTAATGGCTCTGGCAAACGAGATGAGCTGTGCCTGTCCTTTGGAGAGATTGGCACCATTGTCAGTCAAAACAAAATCATAACCATCGGGCAGATCTTTTATATAGTGGTCGGCGTAAACAAAGGCAGCCGATTCTTCAATCTGGCGGCGGGTTATAGACTTTCGTCCAAGTGCAATGTTGAATGCTATGGTGTCGTTAAACATGTAGATGTCCTGTTGCATCACCGATACCATCTCCCTGATTTTGCCAAGTGGTAACTCCGAGAGCTCCTCATCATTGATGGTGATGGAACCTCTGTAGCCGGTGTAGGCCTTTGACAACAGGCGTATGATGGTTGATTTTCCCGATCCTGTGGTACCCACAAGAGCCAGCCGGTCGCCCTTTTTAAGTTTAAACGAGATGTCTTTCAACACATCAGGAGCTTCTTCTGAGTACCGGAACGATACATTCTTAAACTCAATCTCGGTCAGTGAAAGATCCTCAGGATTTGAAATCCCGGAGGTGTCGTCTTTCTCTTCCGGCTGCTCAAACAAATCGTTGATATGTTCCAGGGCAGAGAGCGCACGTTGAATGGCCGATATTTGCTGGGCAAACTGCTTTACGGGTACAAACAGCCGGCTTAGTGTGGTTATAAAAACTATGAGTACTCCCATGGTGTAGCCGAAGTCCCAAATTTGAATGGCGCCATACCATATTACCAGCGCGGTGGCAATGGAGGTAATGCCGTCAACAATGGAGAAAAGGGACGAATCGTATATGTTCGACTTGTTTTGGGCATCGCAGTATTGCTTGTTCAGATGATTATATTTTTGAAAGGTCTCTTCTTCAGCTGCATACAATTGGATGGTTTTGATGCCGTTGAGCGACTCCTGCAAATAGGCAGCCGACCGGGCCAGGCTCGATCTTGAAAGATTGTAAGTGACGCGCATCTTTCGTCTTATGTATTTAACTATGAGTACGATGGGTGGCAATACAATAAGCACTACCAGTGTTAATTGCCAGTTGAGGTAAAACAGATAACTCAGCAGGGCAATAGTTTTAAAACTCTCGGCCAGCAGCCCCAACAAACCCGATGCAAACGATTCGGCAATGGCTTCCATATCGCTGGTAAGTCGGGAAAGAGTAACGCCGATGGGATTCTTGTCAAAGTATCGCAAAGGAAAACGCAGCGACCTGGCAAAGAGCTCTCTTCGCATGTCCACAATGGCCAGGCCGCCTGCCTTTGAAAAGGTATAACTGTAGAGTCCATCGAATAAAATATTGATGGCTAAAACAATGGTCAGTCCAAGTGCATAAAGTTTTAGCCCCTCAAAGTCGCCGGGCATGATGAAGTTGTCGATGATCTTTTCCACCAGCCACAAAAAGGCAATGCTTGCTGCAGTGGTCACCGGAATGGAAATCACACTCAGCCATACCCACTTTTTATGCGGCACGAAATAACGGGAGAACCGTTTGATCAGTTTCCAGTCTTTGGTATTAAGATATTTAATATGTCGTTTCAGCATTTTGTATATTCTATTCTACCTGCAACTTAGCCGTATCGCGGTAAAACCCGGGTCTCTTCATCAGCTCGTCGTGAGTTCCCGTTGCCACTATCTCGCCCTTGTCGAGCACAATTATTCTATCGGTACGTTGAAGCACACTGATCCGGTTTGAGATGATAAGCATACTTTTGGCGGTACAGTTTTCAAAAATCTGTTTTATCAAAAAACGCTCTGTATCGGTGTCAACTGCCGAAAACACGTCGTCGAGAATCAACAGCTGGCAAGGGGTATAGAGTGCGCGGGCCAGGCTGATGCGTTGTTTTTGACCGCCTGAAAGCATAACTCCCTTTTCTCCAGCCATGGTTTTTTCCTGCAGGGGAAACCGGGCCAGTTCATCGGCAAAGGCACTCTGATAGATCACATCTTCAAATTTTCGTGTGGTTTTACGCTTTTCGGCACCAAAGTAAACGTTGTTTTCAATGGTATCGGAAAAGAGAAAAACATCCTGGCTCACAGTTCTTACTAAAGAGCGTATATCGGCTCCCCTCAGGTTAAATGCATCGTAACGGCCAAAAAACAACTGGTTGGGCTCAACCTTTAAATAGCCGTTGATGCAGTTTATGAACGTGCTTTTGCCTGAGCCTATGGGGCCTGTAATGCCCACCACTTCGCCGGGCTTTAGGTTGAAGGAGATCTCTTTTAAAACCGGATGCTCTCCGTCGTGGTAGGTGTAGGTAATATTATTAGCGCGTATCTCTTCGTCAAACAACTTCTCTCTCTCCTCTTCGGGCAGAGGAGGCTTCTTGTTATCTGGTCCCTGCCGGTTCATAATGGTTTGCAGACTTGCAATGCCAACAAAGCCCTGCTGAAAAACGGTTAACACCCAGCCCAGTCCCATAATAGGCATAGTTAAAAGGGCTGTATAAGCAATGTACTCGGTGAGCTGACCAATGGTAAATTTGCCTTGAATAACGTAAAGTCCTCCCACCAACAGAACCACTATCTTAAGAATTTCTTCCAGGTTTTTTAAGAGCGGCATAATAAATGCCCGTATTCCGGCTATTTTTATGGTATAGTTAAAAAGAGAAATATTTTTTTCCTGCACTTTTTCTTCGGCCCACTGGTGCATGTTGTAGCTTTTTATAACTCCGGTACCCGATAAATAGGAGATGATACGACCCGAGAGTTGCTGCAAAGCATTCATTTGCAGGTGTGTGTTTTTTACCATGATAACCAAACCCGTACGTATCACAATAAAAACAATTACCAGGGGAACAATGGTGTAAAGTGTGAGAGTGGGCGATAGTTGCCACATTTTGTAGGGGGTAAATGAAAGAGAAAAAAGGATGTTGCCTATCTGCAGCATACCAAACCCTGTAATCATGCGTACACCGTTGATGTCGTTGTTGATACGTGAAATGATGGAGCCCGTGGTATTGCGGTCGTAATACTCTTTGTCGAAAGAGGTGAGTTTGTTAAACATATCACCCTTTAACTGTTTCTCTACCAGACGTGCTGGTACAAAAAAGAGTATCCGCGAAAAGGAGCGAACCAATATAAGTACAAGGGCCAGACCAAAGATGATGAGCACATAGTTGTAAAATGCCGGCTCGTTTCCGGCGCGGCCTGAGGCAATCAGGTCAATGCTCTTTTGAATGTAACCCGGGATGGTTATGGAAATGAATATGGTGAGTCCCAGAAAGATAATGCCACCGGTGTACCACCAGCGAAACTTATAGGTGTATCTTAAGAGGAATCTCAGTTTTGAAAGCATAGGTGAACTCTAAAAGTGTATGGTCTCAATTAAGTGAAATAGATTAATAAAAATGCCACAGATTAACAGATTAAAATAGAGGAAAAACAATACTGCACAGATTCTGGTGAATTACAGCGCAGCAGCTGCCAGTTAATAAGGATGGCGTGAGCAGATAAATAGACGATGGTCTTTTGCTGCTCTCCTATTATCCGAAACTCTGATTCAAACCAGTCTTTCCTCTTGCTCAAAACTCAAACTCACACTGGTTTTCGGTTGGGCCAGACTTCTTATCATGCCGGCCAGGTTACCCTGCCAGTGGCTGTGGTAGTTTTCCAGATGACGTTCGGCCTGGGTAATGCCCAATTCGGCTATTTGAGCAATCGGCTCCAGATAACGATTCTCATTCTCTATGCCAAGAGCTTTTGAGCGTTTAGATAAACCCTCGGAGGATATTGTTATGAGCCGTCGGGTGCTATCCAGTACATTTAAGTTGTGGTGAGCAGCTTTCAAGGCCAGTTTGGGCACCTGCTCTCTTACTTCGCGAATTGTTTCGATGTCCCACTCCTTTGTGAGAGAATAAGCGGATTGTAAGGCATCGGAATCGTAAAGCAGACCTGCCCAAAAGGCAGCCAGTGCCGAAATATGATTCACGCAGCTGGCATCGGCGCCGCGCATTTCGATAAATCGTTTCAGGCGCACATCCGGAAATACAGTGGCCACATGCGTATCCCAATCCTGCATAGTGGGCTTCAAGGAGTGCCCGCCCTTCATAAACTCTCTGAAGGTGATGTTGTTGCAGGAGATATATTGCCCATTGCGGTAAACAAAATACATGGGGATGTCCAACAGATAATCTGCCCACCGTTCAAAGCCAAATCCCTGATCGAATATAAAGGGTAGAAAACCACATCTGTCGGGGTCGGTGTCGTCCCAAACTCTGGCACGGTAACTTAAATAGCCGTTGGGTTGGCCTTCTGTAAAGGGTGAGTTGGCAAAAAGCGCTGTCACAATGGGTTGCACTGCCTGTGCTACCCTGAGTTTTGTAACCATATCGTTTTCGTCCCGATAATCCAGATTTACCTGAATGGTGGCCGTACGTGTCATCATGTCCAGCCCCAGATTACCTTTGGTGGGCATGTATGCTTTCATGTAACGGTATCGTTCTTTGGGCATCCAGGGCATATCCTGCCGCTTCCATAAGGGGTCGAAGCCCATGGCCAGGTTAATCATGCCATGTTTCCCGGAAAGGTAGTTCAACTTTTCAAAATGTTTTCTGGTTTCACGGTAGGTCTCGTGAATGGTGCTAAAGTTTCGCCCCGACAACTCAAACTGGCCACCGGGTTCAATACTGATGGAGGCGCCATTTTTGGTGAGCCCAATTACCTGATCCTGTTCAAGGATAGGGTCCCAGCCGAAGACCTGAATCTCTTCCAAAATCTGCCGGATACCGGGGTCAGAGTCAAAATCCAGTCGCTTCAGGTCGGGCAGGCGGTAAAGAAATTTTTCGTGCTCGGTTCCCACGCCCCACTTCTCTTCCGGTTTATTTCCCAGTTCGAAGTATTCGATCAGCTGATTTTTATGGGTTAGTTCAATATTTTGGTCAGTTGTAGTCATTGTTTAGTAAGGTGTAAGTTGTGAACCTGAAGAATAAATTTAAAAACCATCAGGTTGAAACAGGATTGCAAAGGTACTCTTTCAATATAACAAACCATCGAATTGCCAATCTGTTTAACGCGAACTGAGAATCGCATTGAGTACGTATTTCGCCACGTTCCGGTTTTTGCCGATATAAGGAAAGTCGTGCATAGAGAGCATGGCGGGTGCATTCAGCTCTACCACAATGTAGGTGCTGTGGGAGGGGGGAGCTTCCAGGTTGCTGACAATTATGTCGATGCCGGCAATTTTTAGTCCGGCAGCTTTGGCCGATTCAACGGCAATCTGTTTGTAGAAGTCTGGCATCTCATCGGTCACGTCAATGCTGTCGCCCCCGGTGCTCAGGTTAGAGTTTTTGCGTAAAAAGAGCTGGTGTCCGTCGGGCAGAACTGTTTTTACCGAAAGGTTGATTGTTTTCAAATGCCTTTCAACCTCATTATCCACCTTTATCTTTAAAAGGGGGCGTGTGTAATCCGTACCACGCTCCCTATTTTTCTCATCAATCAGCTCCAGAATAGTGCGCCGCCCATCCCCCGTTACATTGGCAGGCACCCTGTAAGCGATGGCTCTTACCACATCGTCGATCACCAGAAAGCGGTATTCTTTTCCCTCAAAGTGCTCCTCCACTATTACCTTTTTCGAATAAATGAAAGCTTCCTGAATTGCAGATTGCAGCTCCTCTTCAGTTTGAATACTGGTGCTTACCGCTATACCGTGGTCAGTATCGGCGGGTTTTACCACCAATGGATATTTTAGATTCCGGATTTCGGCAGGTTTATCACTTTTAGTTACCAGCAACCCTTTGGCGTAGCGGATGCCCCTTCGCTTCAAAAATGTTTTGGTCATCCACTTGTCGTTAGATATCCAGTAGGCAATCAGGGAGTTGGCGTCGGAGATGGTGCCCTCATGGATTATGTACTCACGCTGGTTATGAGTAACTGCGATGAGGTTGTTTTTTGCATCGATTACCTCCAGAGGCAATCCGCGTTTTAAAATCTCAGCGATCATTATCTGCGTGGTAGCCTCAAAATGTTCATAGCCTGAAAGAGGCGTAAATGCCGGGGCAGGGTGGGTCATCTTATATCTGTGCGTTCTTTAGTGTTGTACTTCTTTACATGATTATAGATAACATTCGAAGCGGTATAAGGTTTAACCTGATTAAAAAGGTTGTCGAACTTATTGACAGGGTTTTACTCCTAATAATCATCAAACCATTTGAGCTTTTATTGCGTTGAGTTGTGACAATTTAATCCGTTACAGTACAATAGTTCACGAAATTTTCCCAAATTTGTGTCCTTGTTAAAAATTATTAAGATAGGGAGGGTATTCTCCGTTCCATAGTTTTGTATGTTAAAACCATTATTCAAACGGTTTCAGGTTGGTGGTTCCATCAGCAAAAAAGTATTGGCAGGCTTTGTTATCAATCTTATCCTGCTGGTGTTGGTGGCGGGTGTCAGCTTGTTTGGTATCTGGCGTTTACAGGGCTGGGTAAAAGGTACCGAAAATGTGGACAAGCTGTTGCATCAGATCTATCTTTCGCGTATTCAGGCCAAAGGGCTGACCCTCAAGAGCGATACCACCACTTCGTTTGTGGTGGATAGTACCACCAGTCAGATAAAATATCTTTTAACTCAGGCCCGTGGCAGCCGGCTTAATGAGCAGAGCAGGAACGAGCTGGAGAGCGTTGACAACTGGCTGAATGAATATAAGCGCTACTGGTTGCTGATGCTCGAATTAAAGGGACGGCGCAGTAGTTCGGAACATCAATTGGACTCTCTTTTTCAGGATATATTTGCCGCTGCCCGTCAGCCACTTCCGCGGCGGCTCGAGTGGAGCGCTTCGTTGCCCAAATCGGGTGTTAATGCGCCTGAGCTCTTCAACGACTTGTTGTTTCAGCTGCTCAACTTAAAGGAGGTTGAAAAGTTGCTGTGGGATTATCCGCGCACCACAGTAACCCGAACTATGGTAAACAATGCTTTTCGCCAGATAAGAGGCCTTATACCTTCCGACGAAATGGTGCCCCCGGGCTCTTCGTCCCGCCCTCCGTTGCAACGGATAAGACGGGGTTTGGCTCTGTATCAGAGGGAGATGTTAAAGCTGGTGGATGCGCTGGAGGAGATTACGAGTGCACGGCTGTTGATGAACCAGAGTGCAGCTAATATTCAAAATGCCGGTGAGAGTGCCGATTATTACCAGAATTCGGCCATGGAACGATGGATTATCATCAGCCTGGTGGCTCTTTCCATTTTTATGGCTTTGGCCATTGTTGGCGGTCTGTGGCTGACAATCGCCTTTTTTAAGAGGATTCGTGGAGACGAAGCAGCACGAGAAGCGGCTGCTCTTCTGTTGCAGACCAACCGTCAGTTGCTCAACGATATTATCAACAACAGCGCGGCCCTTATTTACGTAAAAGACCTGGAGGGGCGTTATACTCTGGTTAATCAGCCTTTAGAAGAGGTTTTGGGCATGGAAGCCCAACGCATTGTGGGAAGTACCGATACCGAACTGTTTCCGGCCGAGGTGGCCCTGCCTTTGAGAAAAAACGATAAAGAGGTTGTGGAAAAGGGCAGATCCATTCAAAAAGAGGAACAACTTTCCACGGATCCTGATAATCTGATCTTTCTTTCCAATAAATTTCCCATCCGAAACAGCGGGGGTGCCATAGTGTCTATTTGTGGTATCTCTACCGATATTACCCGGTTGCGGATGGCCCTGAAAGAGCTGGAACACAGTCGCGGGAATTATCGCAATATTGTCACCAATGTTCCGGGAATTGTTTATCACTGTCGCAACGATGTAAAGCGCTCTATGTTGTTTATCAGCGGCGGAGTCGAGAATATCATCGGTTTGGGAATCGACGCCTTTATTCAGGAGGGCCAGTCGCTGATGCCATTTATCGAGAAGGAAGATGTGCCAGTTGTGAAGGAGACACTTCGTCAGGCCGAACTGGGGCAAAAGCAGTTTGAGATGGAATACCGGGTGCGCGATTTGTGGGGCAAACGCAAGTGGCTCTATGAAAAGGGGCTTCCTGTGGCAGACAGTAATACCGGTAAAGTGACCTTCCAGGGCGTTATCATTGATATTACCGAACAAAAGGAGACCATGAACCAGCTTATGCAGCGCGACCGAATGCTCGAAGCTGTGTCCGGGGCACTGCAGGAACTTATTGCAGCTTCAAAGTTCAGGGAGGCTTTGCAAAAGGCGCTACGGGTGCTGGGACAGGGTTTTGAAGTTGACCGGGCCTTTGCCTTTCGCAATTATCGCAGTGAACAGGGGCGCTTGTTATTTAAACATTTTGTGGAGTGGGAACACACAGCATTGGAGCCTGTTGAAAGGGAGGATATGAGCGAAATAACCTATGAGTCGGTTTCTGCTACATGGTATTTTATGCTCACCGACGGGAAAGTGGTGGCAACTTCCATCCCTGATGCTTCTAAATATGAGGCTGCATTTATAAAGCATCTCAATTCTGTCTCCCTGCTGTTGGTACCTGTTTTTGTTCACGATAACTTTTGGGGATTCGTAGGTTTTGGAGTGCAGTCGAAAACCGGTTCGTGGAACGAATCTCAGAAAACGCTTTTTAAAGCCTTTGCCGTTACCGTAGGGTTGATGATTGCCCGTTATGAGGGAGGCGTTGAACTTCAAAAGGCCAAAGAAGCTGCTGAAGCAGCCACACGTGCCAAAGGTGATTTTTTGGCGCGCATGAGTCATGAAATCCGCACTCCACTCAATGCCATCATCGGATGGACACACCTGGGACTGGAGCAGTCGGGCTTTAAAGGTTCCTCCGATTATCTTAAACGCATACGTTCCTCCTCCCACTCATTGCTGGGTATTATTAACGACATACTCGATTTTTCCAAAATTGAGGCCGGACGGCTTGAGCTTGAACAAATAGATTTTGATTTGGAGCAGCTGCTTCAAAAGCTGGCCGACATGGTGCTTTACCGCACCAACGAAAAGAAACTTGAGTTGGTTTTTAACATTCATCCCAATGTACCCCTGAGCCTTATTGGTGACCCATTGCGGCTGGAGCAGGTGCTGGTAAACCTGGTGAACAACGCGGTTAAATTTACCGAAAAGGGTCAGATTGTGGTGCGTGTGGAGCTTAAATCATCTCGCAGTGAGCGGGTTGAACTTCTTTTTGCTGTTTCCGATAGTGGAATCGGTTTAAAGGAGGATCAGAAAGATAATTTGTTCAGAGCTTTTTCTCAGGCCGAGGTTTCTACCTCCCGGAAATATGGAGGCTCGGGTTTGGGCCTGGCTATTTGCAAACGGCTCACGCGTATGATGGATGGTGAAATTTGGGTGGAAAGTGAATATGGCAGGGGCAGTACCTTCTATTTTACAGTCCGAATGAATCGTCAGCTTGTTCAAAAGAAGGACCAGATGCTTCATGCCTTTGAAGCGGATGGCGATGAAGCCCTTATTTCGTTTAATAATGTTTATGCTACCCGAAGCTTAAAAACCATGCTGACTCATTTTGGTTTTAAGGTGCAAAGCACCTCTTCGTATAAAAAATTTACAGGTATGCTTCAACTGCACGAACGGAAGCAACCCTTTAATATCGTTTTTCTGGACTGGCAATTAATTGAGGACGAGGAGGATGACTCAAAAACTCTAAGAGCTCTTTCGGCTCATTATGAACATCTGGTAATGGTGGTTTCACCCTTCGATGAGGAGGCTATGCACACCCGGTTTAAAAAAGAGGCCCTTCAATATGTAACCATGCATAAACCCGCCAACTATTCTATGTTGTTCAATGCGCTTATGGATGCTATGGGGGGTGATATGCTGCCGCCTGACGAAAAGCCTCCGGAGCCAAAGACATATCGCGATTTACTGTTAAAACGCCGGGTAGTGAAGGTGCTTATGGTGGAAGACAACCAGACCAACCGGGAGCTGACACCTGAATTGCTGGCCATGGCCAATATTAAAACTGACGTGGCTGCAGGTGGGCAAGAGGCGGTGGATATTGCCCTGAAATTACAAAACAAAAGTCCCTACGATCTGGTATTGATGGACATCCACATGCCCGGAATGAATGGATATACTGCTACACGTCGCATGAAACGTGTGGAAGGCTGGCAGCAGATGCCCTTCGTGGCCATGACTGCCGAAGCGCTGGGAGATGTGGAAGCACGATGCATGCAGGCCGGAATGGCTGCATTAGTGGCAAAGCCCATTGATCCGGAAGAGCTCTTCAGAGTGATCTATCGGATGGTTTTCGGTGAACCTGAAGATGGGGCTGAGAGGAAGCACCACTTTGGGAAAGCGCGCGAATATAAATTTACGCCCATAGAGGGGCTGGATGTACAGGCAGGCATTCGCCGTCTGGGGGGACGTTCCGACCTATACACCCGGTTGCTCAGAGGTTTTTCCCACGATTATGCTGACTTCAGTGAGCAAATGGAACAGATGCTTGTTTCCGCTGATAAGGAGGAGCTGCCACGCGCCCTTCACTCACTTAAAGGTATTACCGGCACTATGGAGGCAGTTACGCTTTATCCATTGGTGATAAAAGCAGAAGCCGCCTTTAACAATGGTGAACCCGGTGCCCCTAAACTTTTAGAAAAGCTAAAAAAGGAGGTTGCTCATCTTATCCGGATGATACAAAATGAGGTTGTTGATTAAATGACCTGGTATAAGTATGTAGATGTTTTGTCAGAGACTTTAACACTACAGCGATTTATTGGGACAATAAATTAAGAAAACAAAATAAAAGATGTAAATATTTGCAGAATTCTTTTTTTTTTGATTGCTTTGCTTTTTATTTAGGAAGATACCTACAGTTGTAACCTTTAAAACAGTAGCCGATAGAACATTTTTACAAGTAAAATTAATCTCAGGTTGAAATTTATTGACTATGACAGATTTAATTAACCTGTCGGATGAGGAGCTTGTAAAAAGGTTTATCTCTGGTGAAAAAAAATGTATCGAACTTCTTATCGACCGGCATAAGCAACGGATTTTCTCTTTCATATTTTTAATGGTGCGTCAGCAGGAGCTGGCCGAGGACATCTTTCAGGATGCCTTCGTGAAAGTTATCAACTCATTGCGGGCAGGACGCTACTCCGAGAATGGGCGGTTCGTTTCGTGGGTGATGCGCATCGCTCACAATCTTATTATCGATCACTTCCGGCGTCAGAAAAATCAGCAAATGATCTCCAACGATCATTATCCCTATGATATTTTTAACAATGTTCGCTTTTCGGAACGGACGGTGGAAGACGAATTGATTTACGATCAATTACTCAGCGATGTGGCTGCTCTAGTAGAGATGCTTCCCGAATCACAGCGCGAAGTGGTGAAGTTGCGTCATTACTTTGGACTGAGCTTTAAGGAGATTGCCGAAGAGACCAACGTGAGTATCAATACCGCCCTGGGACGCATGCGTTATGCGCTTATAAATTTGCGAAAATTGATGGAGGAGCGTAATATGTCATTGTCGCTATCTTAGTAAATTTTCCGGTCTTCTGATAATATAAAGCTGCCCTGTTACGTTATGGGATTGTATCCATAATTTAAAGGCAGCCTATGAATCGTACTTTTACTACCGAATTAAATTTGCTGAAGGCAAAAAGCAACTATCTGCAGCATCTGTTCAACACCCTTCCAGGCAAAAAGCTTCATCAGATTTTGATTTTCCCTTCCGATGAGCTGGTCCAGAAATTGAAGAAGATGGGGCTGGCAACCTCGGATCCGAGTTAAAAATCACCACCTGTGCTCTCCTGCAATCTGTTTTTTGTGGAAAGAAGCCCGCAGGCGGCATAGATGTCTTCGCCGCGCGAGCGCCTGATCGTAGTTTTAAGTCCTTTTTCATTGAGCCGGGCGGCCATCCACTGCATGGATTCGGTCGAAGCTCCGCGCAAAGGTGAACCGGGGATGGGATGAAAGCGGATGAGGTTGAGACGGCAACGCAACCCGTTCAACAGCTTGGTAAGTCCCTTAACATGAGCCGGCGTATCATTCAGCCCCTCGAACACAATGTACTCGAAGGAGATGCGTCGTTGCCGGCCAAAATCATATGTCCTCAGCACTTCAATTACCTCTTCCACCGGATAGACCTGCTCAATGGGCATAAGCTGTTTCCGCTCTTCATTAAAGGGGGTGTGCAGACTGATGGCCAGGTGGGCATCGCACTCTTCAATAAACCTGCGCATGGCAGGCACTATGCCAATGGTAGAGACATTGATGCGCCGCGGACTCCAGCCAAACCCCCAGTGGGAGGTGAGTATTTCGATGCTTTTCAGAACCTGCTCGATGTTGTCCATCGGTTCGCCCATGCCCATGTAAACCACGTTGGTAAGCAAATCCCGCTCAGGAAGGCTCATAATTTGATTTATAATTTCGCCGGCGGTAAGCTGTGCCTGAAAACCCTGCTTACCGGTCATGCAGAACAGGCAGCCCATTTTACAGCCTACCTGCGACGATACACAGAGCGTATGCCGTTTGTCTTCAGGAATATATGCTGTTTCGATAAATAGCTTGTTATGAGCGGAGTAGAGGTACTTCTTAGTTCCATCTGCCGATTCCTGTACCTGTGTGGGGGGAATACGTCCAATGGCATGGTTCTCTTTGAGTTGCGCACGAACCTTGTTGGAGAGATTGGTCATTTGATCAATATCATCCACCCCTTTTTTGTAGAGCCAGTCTGCAATCTGCCCTGCTGTAAACGCAGGAAGCTGCAGTAGCGCTACCAACTCTTTGAGCTCTTCTAATGTTTTTCCAAACAGACTTTCCACGGTAAATGTATTGAGACTAAAAGTAGATTTCGGCTATGATGTTGGCGAAGGGCACTCTCTTTTCTATCAAAATATCGCGCACTTCCACTACCATGTTGGCGTTGCCGCAAAGGTAATACTTTATGTTGAGGGGCAGCTCTTCCAGAGTTCTCAGATAGGTGGTGAGTCTTCCTTCATTTATTTCCAGGTTATTTTCAATGGTGGCAAAGCGAAGGTATTGGTCTTTCAGTTTCTCCTTAAAGAGATCGGCAAAGTAAAACTCAGTTGGAGTGCGTGCACCATGGAGCAACTTTTTGTTCCCCTCGTATCCCGACAGGGCCATTGATATGAAGGGCGCTATGCCTGTGCCGGTGGCAATCCACCAGGCAGCATCGTGAGTAGCCGTAAAACGGCCAAAAGGCGCCGAAACCAACAGTGTATCACCGGGCACCATCAAGGGGAGTTTAGGAGTTAATAAACCTTTGGGGTTAATGTCGAACAACAGCCTCATTCGAAGGTCGTTGGATGCGCTGGCAATGCTGTAAAGCCGGGGCTCATCATCAGACGACAGGGCTACGGCCACCACCTGCCCGGGAATGAAGTTGAACTGCCGCTCAATCTGAAAATCATAAACTCCCGGGATAATCTCAGAAACAGAGGTTACCGTATGGGGAAACAACTCCTTTTGTTTTCTCTTTACACTTGTACCAGACATAGCAGGTAGTTTTCTTTTTTCCCTTTGAGCTCTCTAATCTCTGCACTTCAATCCCTAATCCTTTTTTGCTTTCAGCTTTCATAGCTTCAGCGAGGGAGTACCTCATCCTCATTCTCACCCTCTCCTTTGCTTTCTATCTTTTCGCCGGCTGGCAGTGAATCGTTTACCTCATAAGGGAAAAAGTCGCGAAGGGGACTTTCGGTAATGGAGATCACCTCAAAATCAATGGCCATATCCGAGAGGCTGTTCATCAGATTGTCGTAAGCATCGCGCACATTGTCGGCCATTACCAGCATCTGACTGGACACTTTTTTTTCTTTTCCCGCATTTTCGTCCAGTGAAAGGTGGCTTACCTTGCATTTGTACCATCTATCGCCCGCATCGTTGGGGAAGAGCTCGCTGTAGTCGGCTTTTCGAATGTTGGTCACCTGAAAGTCGCCGCGTACCCGGGTCTCCATCTCCTGGTGTATGCGACCTTCAGCCTCGGTAAACGAAACCGCATCAACCAGATAGGCTTCTGTCACCTTTTTCTCTTTACCACTGTTTTCATCTGTTTTTATATAGCGCACTTTGCACTCAAACCACGTATGCATCATCTTTTTGACTTTTTAATTACTCTATATTTTGAAGTGCAAAGATAGCAGAGTGGAATAACAAATGGGAAAAAGAGGGAAAAAAAGGATTATGAATCTATAGCTTCTTCTGATCTTTCTTCCATATGCCGGCAATCATAAGCGAACCGCCCATCAGAGAAACATCTTTGAGCAGCGTGATAAGAACCAACATATTATCATCCGAGCGTTGGTCCAACAGATGTGGTATATGAATGGATATGATGAAGATGGCAAGTAATACAGCCAGCGTATAAGCCATAATTTTTACATAATACCGGGTGATAATACTAATGCTGGCGGCAATCATAATAATGCCGGTGAAGATTATGGTAAACGGGCCCAGAGGGATAAATGACGAATAGGTACCCAGGTACCAATCGACCATAAAAATGTGGTTAAGGCCAAATACAGCAAAGGGAATGGCGTAAAGTATCCTTCCTAAAGAGGTTATGCTTTTTGTGTCCATCTTTTAGTATTTAAGTTAAGTGTGATTTTATTTGTAATATCAAATTTCAATCGAGCAGAGCTTTTATGAGATAGATTTCTGCAAAAAAGTTTAAAACGACTCCAATGGATAAAAAAGAAAACTTTTTCAATTTAGTTGCTTATTTCTTTAAATGCAACACTTCTAAAGGTGAGTTTATGAAAATAGCTAATAATATTGCGGTTATGTGGTGTGGGGGTCCCTGATTATTATTAAATTGATTAAATAATCTGTCACTTCAACCGCGGAGAGAAAACTCTTCTTGTCAGGCCATCCGTACTATCCTGGGATGAAATTCACCCAGGATTTCCACTAACTCCTCCTGAGATTTCATAACCTGATGAATGTCTTTATAGGCAAAGGGTGCCTCATCCAGACCACCTCCCATGAGCTCTACTCCCTGCTCCTCGAGGTGTTTTTCCATTTGGCTGTCGGTAAGTGTCCGTTTGGCCTGGTTGCGCGACATTACCCTGCCGGCACCATGCGCCGCGCTCTGCAGCGACTCTTCATTTCCTTTTCCTGCCACAATGAATGCCGGGGAGGTCATAGTGCCGGGAATGATGCCCACATCGCCAATTCCTGCCGGGGTGGCGCCTTTACGATGTATGATGAGTTCTTCGCCGGTATCAAGCGTCTCCTTCCAGGCAAAGTTATGGTGGTTTTCGAGGATGGTGAGTGGCTGCTCGCCCAACGCTTTTGCCAGTCTCCGGTGAATAATGCGATGATTGGCATGAGAGTAGTCACCGGCTAATTGCATGGCGGCCCAGTACTCCTGCCCCTCCTGTGTGTCTAACTCCAGCCAGGCCAAATGGGCAGCCTCGCCCGAAAGGTCAAGTCTTTCGCGGGCAATGCGGGTGTAGTGTTTGCATACTTCAGCGCCAAAATTTCGCGAACCGGAGTGGCTCAGGATGGCAAAGTACTCACCGGGCTGCAGCTCTATTAATTCCGAAAACCGGCTGATGCGCACGTAGCCCACATCCACGAAATGATTGCCGCCTCCGGAACTACCCAGTTGAGCAGCAAACTTATTATGCAATGAGTTTAAAAATTTTATTTCGCGGAATTCCCGGCGTTCCAGAATCTCATGCTCCTGCTCGTCCTGAAACTCCCCTTTATTAAATCGCGTTTCGCTCATCAGAGCCATTTTAATCCGGTCGCGCTCTTCATCAATTTTGTCGGGCGATGAAGGAAACACCGACAGGCACATCCGGCAGCCAATATCCATACCCACACCATAAGGTATTACGGCGTTGTAAGCGGCCAGCACTCCGCCAATGGGCAATCCGTATCCCACATGGGCGTCGGGCATCAGTGCCCCTTTAACCGAGATGGGCAGCTTCATGGCTGTTTCCATTTGGGCGATGGCCTCGGGGTCAATATTTTCTCTGCCATATACTTTAAAAGGTAGTTGCTTCATGGCTATAAGATACAAAAAAAAAGGTGAAGTTAGCTTTGAGAATACCGTAAATGAAGCCAGTTAATAAAAATGAGATGGTTCTTAAAAATCACTGAAATTTTGTGGTAACCCGAAATTTCTCCAAAAACATCTTTATCTTTGATTGTCATCCTATTCAGAACTTCAATAGCCCTACGATATGGAACGCTACATTCAACAACTCATTGACGACATGCATCGCGCCACTTACAATGTGAGGCCGCCCCACGATATTTGGGCCTATTCAGAGGCCGATCCACAGGATGAATTGGAGCTGGAAGATATGTCGCACGTGGAGCAATACCTGTATGGCAAAAAGGAGCCTATATCCTCAATAACCGGCATAGATGGTGAAGAGTTGCCACCGACTGATAAATTGACTCCGGAACAGCAGGGGTTGTTGGCCTCAGAACTGGAGGAACTGTTAGACTATTTTCATTTTCGGCTTGAATTTCCTGTTGACTATTCGGCTCACCTGAGGTACCCTTTCATCAAAAAGTTCTGGAGCGAATCGCATGTGCCCATGTCCTTTGGCACCACTCATATTGAATTTTGCGACTATGATAAAGAGAATTGTCCTTTTCCGGGATACTGCTCCACTTGCGATGAGGTGGAGGCTCAGATGAAATACGATGAGGAAAATGCAGGAAATTCTGAGACGAGGGACGATCAGGATTTGGGCGATATTTTGCCTTCCCCTGATCAGATTGAGAAATGGGCTAAAAGACGGAAGGAGATGGATTCGGAGGAAGAGGATTCGGCCCTTCCATCGCCCTTTTCTGAAGACGAAGATGACAGCGACTTTATTCCATTAACGGGCGGCTTTTATAATGACGACGGTACCAAAATGGACCCCGATTCGGTGCCAGTTCCCGGCTTGTGTATCATCTGCAAAAAATACCAGATGGACGATTGGGATGAGAATATACTCTGCCTCATGAACCGAAATGACCAGCGTGACAGCGATGATTTTCAATGCGGTGCTTTCGAAAAAATATGAGTTTTCACCTCAAAAAGTCAACACTGCCGAAGTCGATCTCCCCGGAGTTGACATTATTTTCAAACTGCCCCCGTGCAATTGCATTATCTGCCTCGACAAACTCAGTCCAATACCCGAGCCGGTCTCTTTGGTGGTGAAAAACGGCACAAAAATCTGGTCTAAAATATCCTCGGGAATGCCCGCTCCGTTATCAATGACCCATAACCGGGGTCTTCCATCGTTATTGATTCCTGCTTTTAGCTTTATCCTGCCTATGGTATCGTTGGTCATCGCTTCCATGGCGTTTTTTATCAGGTTGATAAGCACTTGTGATATCTGCTTTTCATCTGCCAGTATCTCCATCTCAACCGGGTTAACCTCATAATCCACCACGATATCGGCCTTTTCCGGAAGGGCGTTTGTGAGGGTAATTATACTCTCGAAGAGATGGTTAAGCGGAACAGCCTTTTTATCCGGTTTTGGCAGTCGGGTGAGTTGCCGGTACGACTCCACGAAATTTATCAGCCCGTTTCCTCTTTCATTGATAACTTTCAGCCCTTTAATGGTGTTTGAGACAATCTTTTCGGAGGGAATTCCACCCTCCATTTTATCATAATATTTCAAAAGCGACCTGGATAGGGAGGTGACGGGTGCGATGCTGTTCATAATTTCGTGCGTCAACACGCGGATCAACTTCATCCATGATTCCAGCTCTTTGGTTTCCAGCTCATTTTTTATGTCGTGAACTGCTACAAGTTGTAGATTTTCATGGGATGTTTTAAACAATGTGGACTTCAAGGAAAGTTGAACCACTCCAGCTGGGCCACCAAAACTCACCAGATTTTGGCCTCCGGGTTGAAGCGTTTTCAGGGAGGAATAGAGCTTTTTGTCAATGCGTGAAAGCTGTTGGATATGCGTTAAATGCTCATGCCGCAAAAGTTTTCGTGCAGCCGAATTGGCCAGAAAAATGGTGCCACTGTCGTTAAAAGTGAGGATTCCGATGGAGAGCTGTTCGAGGATGGTTTTATAATAGCGCTCCTGCTCATGGAGTTCACTCTGAATGGCTTTAAGTTTTTCGTTTACCCCATTCATGCTTTTTCCCAGTTCCCTGATGGATTTAACAGCCTCTTCTTCAGGAAAAACCAAAGTAAGATCGTCATTTTGGATGGCTTCGAAAAAATAAGATAACCGGCGATTGGTTTTATTCAGAAATCCAATCAGGTTCACGGTAAGAACCGCGATGACCACAAGCAAAAGAACAGATACCATCGGCCAGTTTTTCTCAAATGCTGACCAGCCTGTAAAAAGAGCTGCAACGACTATCGTAAGCACCCGGAGCCACAGTTGGGAATAGAGATTTTTGCTGATCATAGTTCGTACCTTTTAATTTTGTTGTACAACGTTTGGCGGGTAATCCCAAGCTGGTCAGCCGCTGAGCTTAGGTTGCCGGCATTGTCATCTATGGCCTTGTTAATCAAATGCTTTTCCATCTCTCCGATGGTAAGTTTTTGTTCCTCATGTTTCACTGAGCCGGCAGGTTGGAGAAAAAAATTCTCCGGTTTTAAAACTGATGAATCACTTAAAATAACCGCCTTTTCGATGGTGTGTTGCAATTCGCGGATGTTTCCCGGCCAGCCGTATTTTTTGAGCTTTTCCCCCGCGGCACGATTAATCCTGAGGCCTGGTTTTTCATATTTTGATATAAACTTCTTCAGGAAAAATTCGGAGAGTACAATGATGTCGTCACCTCTCTGCCTTAACGGTGGCACTTCAATTTGGATGGTGTTGATGCGGTACAAAAGGTCTTCACGAAACAGCCCCTCTACCACCATTTTCAGAAGGTTTTTATTGGTGGCGCAAACCAGGCGCACATCAACCGGCACGAGGCGGTCGGAACCCAGACGCATAAACTTACGGTTTTGTATAGCTGCCAGCAATTTAGCCTGCAGATGGTAAGAGAGGTTTCCAATTTCATCCAGAAAAAGTGTGCCCTTATTGGCTGTCTCGAACTTTCCCGCCCGGTTTTCGCGGGCATCGGTAAATGCGCCTTTCACATGGCCAAACAACTCACTTTCGAAAAGCGTTTCGCTCACAGCTCCCATGTCAACACTCACCATCACTTCGCTGCTGCGCAACGACAACCGGTGTATTTCCCTGGCAATAAGCTCTTTGCCGGTACCGTTTTCGCCGGTGATTAAAATGTTGGCATCGGTTTTAGCTACCTTACGCACCAGGTTCATCACCTGCATCAACTGCGGCGACGAACCGATGATGTATTTTTGCTCACGATTCAGTTCATCCTTCAGGCCCCGCTCTTTCTGCCGAAGGTTGTTCACCTCCCGTTTTGAGAGATTGAGCTCAATGGCCGACTTCACCGTGGCTAACAATTTGTCGTTGTCCCAGGGTTTCAGTATAAAATCGTTGGCTCCCAGTTTCAATGCCTTTACGGCCAACTCCACATCGCCATACGCGGTAATTAAAACAACCGAAATATCGGGTTTCAGCTTTTTGGCTTCACTCAGCCAGTACAGACCTTCGTTCCCGGTATTTACCCCGGCCTGAAAGTTCATGTCCAGGAGTATCAGGTTATAGTTACCGGTTCGCAACTCAGCGTGAATAAGGTTGGGATTGGTTATTCCCTTCACCAGGTCGAACTCCAAACCCAGCAGAATTTCCAAAGCGCTGATAATGCTTTTATTGTCATCCACGATCAGGATGTTGCCTTGTGCCATTTTAGATGTAAGATTTAAGATTTTAAGATGTAATCCCTGTAAATAATTAAGATTTCTCCCTTCCTGCCTGCCTGCCGGTAGGCGGGCAACACTCCCCTCACCCATCACCAACGCCCGAATCCGTGTCATTCCGATCCTTCGGCGAGGAATCTTCATTAATCGTTATTGACCTTCTAACTTTTTCCTAATGCAGGTTGTCTTAATTCAGCCTGTAAGTCTCAATAATCTAACATACCTTTTTTTCAAAGATAGAGGTTAGAGATGAACGAAGCAATAAAGTGTAAAATTATTTTACACTTTCGTGTATATTATTTTAACATCTGAGTTACAGCACAAAACATTAACTCCTCATATACAAGTTCTTATAATCATGGCATTATTCTGGCACATCAAGTATCAAACAACATGCAATGATAAAAAGGGTGTTCATATTTTTACTTCTTTCCGGGATGGCATCGATAACCTGTGCACATTCACAAGTTGCATGGAGTCTGAACCGCTGCATCTCGTTTGCCATTGAAAATAACAACAGTTTACAGCAGTTAATGATTCAGCAGGAAATAACAAGGGAGGATTTGAATCAGACGAAGCGGAATTTACTGCCCAATATCAGTGCCTCTACACAAGCCGGAATGAACTATGGACGTTCCATCGATCCCAACACCAATTCTTATGTGAACACCGGTTTTTTCAACAACGATTACAATTTGAATGGTTCAGTAACGCTGTTTGAAGGATTCAAATGGCACCATCAGCTTAAATATGCAAAGTTCAGGGAAAAGGTTTCGGAACTCAACCGCTTAAACTCAACCGACGACCTGGCCTTCGCGGTAATGAGCGCCTGGTTCGACGTAATCTATTACCAGGAAATGGTTGAAATTGCCGACGAACAGGTAGAGGCTTCGCGCGTGGCGCTTAGGAAAGTTGAGAAACAGGAGGAGCTGGGATTAAAATCGAAGCCCGACCTCTATGAAGTTCGGGCCAACTTTGAAGCTGAAGAACTGGTTCGGATACAGATGGAAAACAATCTGAAAAAGGCGAGGTTGGAATTACGGCAACGAATGAACTATACCGGTGAAGAGGAGATTGTCCCCGCAGAATTACAATTGCCAGTCATAAATAGCAGAGTGCCGCAGACAGATACCTTGTTCAATGGATTTATGAGTTGGTCGCCACGCTACCAGTCATTTATGGCACAATTAGACGCCAACAAGGCCTTGCTGGCTCAAAGCCGTTCGCGGTTGTCTCCCTCTATCAGTGCCTTTGGCTCACTTGGCAGCGGATTTTACGAAACCAACCGGGATGAGGAGGGACGACTCATCAGTTTCAGCACTCAGTTGAAGAATAATCGCAATTTTTACTGGGGTGCTTCGTTGCAAATTCCGGTTTTTGCCCGTTGGTCACTGCGGTCGGAGATAAAAATATCGAAACTGGAGGTGGAAAGGACGCAGACCCTTGTAAACGAGGAGGAGCAAAAGCTCTATTTTGAGATGACCAATAACCTGAATGAGCTGAAAGCATTGGAAAAGGAGTACAATCAGTACCTAAAGCAAAAGGAGGCAGAACAACTTTCATTTCAGGCCACCGAAAAGAAATTTGAAAATGGGTTGGTGAGTGTAGTAGATTTTTATCTCTCAAAAAACAGGCTTGCCAACTCAGTCAGCCAGGCGCTGCGCACCCGTTTACAATGGGAGATTAAGAAAAGAACATTGGATTTTTATACCGGCTTAAGGTTTTGGGAGGAATAAATAAAACGTGAAATATGTCCATGGATACCATCATAGAAAAGAAAAAAGGTTTTAAAACAAAGTACCTCCTTTGGTTGATCGGAGCGTTGGTGTTGCTGTTTTTGTTGTATCAGCTCATTTTCAGTGAAAACCTGAAAACCATCAGGGTCGAAAAAGAGAAGCTGACCATCAGCAAGGTGGAAGAGGGTTTGTTTAACGATTACATCACCGTTACCGGGCAGGTGGAGCCCATCTCAACCATTTATCTCGATGCAGTAGAAGGCGGACAGGTGGAAGAGAGGTTGATTGAAGAGGGTGCTATGGTAAAAAAGGGCGACGTGATTCTTAGATTGGAAAACCGGCAGTTGTACCAAACCATCTTGAACAGTGAGGCTGCTCTGGCCGAAAAGGAGAACTACCTGCGCAATACGCGTATCAGTTTTGAAACCGAGTTGATTCAGTCGCAGAGAAATCTCCTGGACAGTCGCTACCGCCTTAACCGGATAAAACGTACCTGGCAGCAAAATACGTCACTTTATGAAGAAGAGCTCATTCCAAAAGAAGAGCTTATCCAGGCCGAAGAGGATTACAATTACGAACGCAGCCTTCTCAAAATTAACCAGCAGAAAGCAAGAAATGATTCTTTGATACGTGTCACTTCCATGATGACCCTGGAAACCGACCTGACAAAAATGCGCCAAATGCTGGTGCTGGTGCGCGAGAGGTTGGACCACCTGAATGTGAAGGCCCCCATCGACGGACAACTGGGAATGCTAAATGCCGAAATAGGACAGCGCATTAATGAAGGCCAGCGCATCGGGCAGATTAATGTTTTGGACAATTTTAAAATTAAGGCACTGATTGACGAACATTACATCGACCGTGTGATTCGCAGCCTGCCTGCCACCTTCGAGCGCACTGGCGTCCGGTTTAACCTGCGGGTAAGAAAAATATATCCTGAAGTACGTAACGGTCAGTTTGAAATCGACCTGATATTCGATGGCGCCAGCCCTGACAATATTCGCACCGGACAAACTTACCACCTTAAACTCGAACTGGGGGAACCGGCTAAAGCACTCCTGGTGCCACGCGGCGGGTTTTTTCAAAGCACAGGCGGACAATGGGTGTTTGTGCTCAGCAAAGATGAGAGTGAGGCCGTGAAACGCAATATCCGCATCGGGAAACAAAATCCGCAATATTACGAAGTACTGGAGGGACTGAAACCCGGAGAGAAAGTGATTACTTCGGGGTACGATATGTTTGGAGATAACGAGAGGGTGGTGTTTAGGTGATGGGAGCCCCCTCCCCACCTTCCCCAAAGGGGAAGGAGAAAGAGAGCCTTCCCGACCTCCTGCAAAAGAAAAGAGGGACAAGCTTTCCAAAGTCTGCCTGCCGGCAGGCAGGGAAGGGAGAAAGGAAACAACCTTATTTATGATTTTTAACCTTAGTAGAATTACAGGTACAATAATCCCCCGATCTTATTACCTTATTACCTTATTTTATCACAAATGTGCATTAAAGACTCAAGACACGAACGAATCATCAAACTTTAGTACGCATTAATTATGAGAAAGATTTAATGACAATAACAAAAAACAAATAATTCTAAACCAATAATAAATGTAGTTCCCTTGCCTCCCCCCTTTGGGGGGATCGAGGGGGCTTTAACTTACCATCATGATAAAAACAACCAATCTTACTAAAGTATTCCGTACCGAGGAAATTGAAACCCGTGCGCTGGACCATGTCAACCTGCATGTACAAAAAGGCGAATTTGTGGCCATAATGGGCCCGTCGGGATGCGGAAAATCTACCCTGCTCAACATCGTTGGGCTGTTAGACAATCCTACCGACGGACAGTACATGTTCGACAACCATGAAGTGGGAAATCTTAAAGAGCGGAACCGTACCCAGCTGCGAAAAGGAAACATCGGGTTTGTGTTCCAGAGTTTCAACCTGATTGACGAACTCAACGTGTTCGAAAACGTGGAACTTCCCCTCATTTACCTGAAAATTAAAGCCAGCCAGCGAAAAGAGATGGTGCTAAAAGTGCTGGAACGCATGAAGATCAGTCACCGCCGCAAACATTTTCCGCAACAACTATCGGGAGGTCAGCAGCAGCGCGTAGCAATAGCCCGTGCGGTGGTGGCCAACCCGAAACTGATTCTGGCCGATGAGCCCACCGGTAACCTCGACTCCAAAAACGGACTGGAAGTGATGAACCTGCTTACTGAACTGAACCGCGAGGGGACTACCATTGTGATGGTAACCCACTCACTGCACGATTCAGGCTTTGCACACCGGGTAATTAACCTGTTTGATGGAAAAGTGCTGACTGAGAATGTGAATGAGCCGATGGTGGAGATACTTTAGAGCCTCCCGATCTCCGGCAGCTGCCGGAAGGGAAGAATGAACGCTATTTTGTTGCGGAGGAGCGGAACAGTGAGGGTTTCACTTTGAGTGAAGTCCTCAATAATGGACGGATACTATACCTGACAGGTTTCAGAAACCCGTCAGGCACAAAAAAGGATAAAAAATTTATACAACTATGATATGCAATGTTTTAAGAGCGGCCAAGAGAAACAAGTTGGCCATGATCGTCAAGATTTTTGGCTTGGCAATTGGTTTGGCCTCAGCCATATTGCTGGTGACTTTTATGCTTCACGAATGGAGTTACGACCGGCATTTTGCCGAAGCCGACAGAATCTATCGCCTCAATTCCATTTGGAATGAGCAGGGAAATTCAACCGTTTATCCCATTAATTTAAGAAAGGCCTACACCGTTATTCCCGAAAAGGTGGCGGGCATCGAAAAGGCAGTTCAAATATACAGGGAGGAAGGCGTGGAGTTAATTTCCGGCAATACCCGTTTTGCACAAAACCAATTACTTTATGTTGATTCAACCTTTTTTGATGTGTTCGATTTTGAAGCGGTTGAAGGCAATATCAAAACTGCTTTAAATGCTCCAAACTCGGTTGTTATTACTCAAAAAATGGCCGATAAAATATTTGGAAATGATGGGGCGGTTGGTCAGGTGTTATCAATGAACGGGAGAAATTTTACAGTTTCAGCGGTAACCAACAACGTTCCCATAAACACACATTTTAATTTCGATCTCCTGATGCCTATTGTATCCGTCGGTTATCTTAATAATATGGGAGGATTGGAGTTTTTTACCTATTATTTGCTGAATAAAGGAGTAAATTATCAGACGGTTGTAAACAACATTTGCATAACCAACACCCAGCTGCTCAGTGAACAGTTCAGGATGGCAAACAGCACTTTTTCTTCTTTAATGGAGCCATTAAAAAAATTGCATCTTTATTCAAAAGCAGCATTCGATTTAGGCCGGCAGGGAAGTATAAAAACAGTGATTCTGGTGGGTATTATTGCTTTCCTGATTATGTTTTTGGCAATTACAAATTTCGTTAACCTGTTTATTGTAGAAGGAGAGCAACGGTCCAAAGAAATAGGGGTGAGAAAAGTGAACGGCGCCACAAAATCCAATATCGTACAACAGTTTTTTTCAGAAACATCGCTTATCGTTGCCATTGCATTCTTTATAGGAATTGCTTTAGCATTGCTGTTTTTGCCACAATTTGAAAATCTAATGCAGCGCAACTTTTCGTTGGAATTATTAAAATCACCAATGCTTATTTTAGCTTTACTTGCTATTTTTATAACGACGGTGGCGCTTGCCGGAAGTTATCCGGCGTTCTATCTGAGCAAATTTAAGCCCGCTGCCATCCTGACTCCTCAAACGGGAAAAACGGGACGAAAAAAGCTCTTGATGAACCTGGCAGGAGGGTTGCAGCTCCTTGTTACTCTATTTCTCCTCACTTACATGTTTGGGATAAACCATCAAACCCACTACCTGAAAAACTTATCTCCCGGATTTAACCCCAATGGATTGGTAAACATTCTTAATCTGAACGATAATGTAATAGATCATTATCCTGCCATTCGCGAGCAACTGCTCAAAATTCCCGAAATTTCATCTGTGTCGGCTACGGCCCATGTTATTGGCGGCGGTTTTAGCGGTCAGGGCATCCGCTTGTTAGAAAGTGCCGAAGACAATGAGATTTCAATTAATGAATACCGTATTCAACCGGGTCTGTGCCAGCTTATGGAATTTCAGTTAGAGGAGGGACGATTCTTTGATCCGGATCGACCTACTGACCGAAAAGGAGTTATCCTGAACCAAGCGGCAATGGATGCCCTTGGCCTCTCTTCTGTCCAGGGACGGAAAGTAGTTATGTTCGAAGAGCCTATGGAAATAATCGGAGTGGTTAAAAACTTTCGATACGAATCGGCCGCCAATATTATTCAACCGCTGGTACTTACCACCTATTCAAATAACTTTTGGAGCATTGTTATCCGCATGGTTCCAAATGCCAATATGCCAACGGTAATGAATAAAATAGAGCAAACCATAAAATCGTTCGACAATGGCTACATCATCGGTTCCAACACCACACATGATATTTATAAGAGTTATTATGCCGATGAAGAACGGCTTGGCCAATTGACCCTTATGGGCGCTATACTGGCACTAATAATTGTGATGATGGGAATTTTTATGCTGGTTTCGCAAACCATTGCACGGCGTACCAAAGAGATCGGTATCCGAAAAGTATTAGGCGGCTCTATCGCAGAAATGCTGCTGCTCATCTACTCCAAGTCCCTAAAGTGGACTTTCATTGCTGCCGCCATTGCCATCCCGTTAAGCTATTTTATGCTGCAAAACTGGTTGCAAAATTACTCGGCAAAAGCACCATTGGGTTGGTGGCTCTTTTTGCAGAGTCTGGTTATCATATTGGTTTTACAATTGATAATCACGTTGGGGCAAACCTGGCTGGCAGCAACACGGAATCCAGTTGAAGCACTGCGATACGAGTAGTAGAAAGTTTAAGGTATGAGTAAAAGAAACTTAAAAATAGTGTGAAATGAACAACTTTAAATTATTCTTTAGAAATCTGTTCCGGAAAGGAAGGTTGAGTTTATACATCATTGTCAATTGGGCGATTGCATTTATGTGTGCACTCTTAATTTACCTTTTTGTTGCCGACGAATTTACTTTCGATAAGCATTTTTCAAATTACGAACAAATTTATCGGCTGAACATCGAAGCGAAGGACAAAAGCATTATAAGTTGCAACCTGCCCGGAGTTTTATACGACAAGTTGGAGCAAATATCAGGTATCGAGAAATATGCCCGGTTACAGACACACATGGGCGAACGTTATATTTCAATTGAAAATGAAACTTACCTGGATGATAAATTCCTGTTTGGCGACCCGGAAATACTTCAAATCTTTGATTTTAATTTTCTGATGGGAAGTCCCGAAAATGCACTGGAGAGACCATTTAGCCTGATTCTCAGTAAATCGACCGCCGAAAAATATTTTGGCAATACCGTTCCGTTAGGTAAAATTATCCGGATGGATAACCACGACTACACAGTACAGGCAGTAGTGGAAGATTTACCAAAACAAACACATTTTGATTTCAAGTTTTTAGCCCCGGTTTCAAGCTACCGGACAATGGATAATAATATACTGACACAATGGTATATCTCGTCGTTTAACTACTATTTTCTTTTACCTGAAATCATCGGGAAAAGTAAAATTGAAGGACTGATAACCGATGCTTTTGCCGAAGGAAACGGTATCCCGTTGAAGGAACGGGAGTTTAAAATGGAGCTCGAACCGCTTGCTGACATTCATCTGAAATCAGTCGATACAAGATGGGACAATGCCGTTAAAGGTGACATTAAAGTGGTATATGGTTTTATGGCTGTTGCTCTGCTGATTTTAGGAATTGCCGTAGCCAATTATATCAATGTGCTCACTGCTAATTTCCAGCACAAAGTGCGGGAAAACAGCATCCGGAAAATAAACGGGGCTTCCGTGTTTTCAATAATTCGGGAACAACTTGCTGAAACTTCTTTCCTACTTGCTTTATCAATGATTATTGCTGTAGGGATGGTATTTTTGCTGCTTCCATTTGTAAACGATTTAAGTGGAAAAGAACTGACCTTGAAATTATCTGTTATTCCGCTGGCCGGAGTGTTGCTTACCCTGATAGTTGCAGGTTCAGTAGTGTACCCGGTTCTTTTTATACAGTCTTTCAAAACTGTGGGCTTTCTAAAAAACCAATCCGTATTTTTAGATCTGAAAAACCGAAAACAGCATCTTCTGGTACGAAGAGTTCTGGTAACCTTTCAGTTGATAATTGCTACAGCTTTAATTGCTTCTGCTTTAATTATCAATAAACAGCTTCACATGGTAATGAAGGCAAAAACCGGTTTCGACCAGGAAAATACGTTAGTGGTCATTAATCCTTACAGTGAGACCATGAATAAGCGCTACGAATTGTTCAAACAAAAGCTGGAAGCAATTCCAACGGTTAAAAAAGTTGGAGTAGCTCAAAATGCACCGGCCGGCTTTATCAACAATTTCACACCTGTGTGGATCCCCGGGAGGGAAGATGAACTTAAAGTGGACCTTGGGCAAATTACTGTCGATCATGATTTTCTTCCTGCTATCGGGGCAAAAATAGTTCAGGGCAAAAATTTCGATAAAAATATCCTGTACGATGAGCAGATGGGAATTGTAATTAATGAGTCGGCTGCAAAAGCGCTCAATCTTGCAAACCCAACTGGGCAGAAAGTGGTGGTACAGAACAATGCATACACTCCCAACAATGAAATGGAGATAATTGGTGTAGTGGAAGACATGCAGTATTTTACCCTGAAAGAAGCAGCCAAACCGGTGATGTATTTTGTTCGCGATTGGGGAAAACACAACATTGTTATCCGGCTTGGAAAGGGAAATTACCAGGATGTTTTGCAACAAATTAAAAACAGATGGGATGAAGTGGAACCCGGCCTTCCTTTCACGTACCAATTTATGGATGACCGGATCAGATCAAATTACGCGTCGGAGATTAATACGGCACAAATCATTACAATCCTTACAGGCATTGCAGTTTTTCTCTCCGTACTGGGAATTTTAGGAATGATCGTTTTTATAGTGCAACAGCGCACCAAAGAAATCGGCATCCGAAAGATCAATGGCGCCAAAATTTCAGAAATACTGGTTCTGCTCAACCGTGATTTTATAAAATGGGTAGCCATTGCATTTGTAATCGCCACACCAATTTCCTGGTATGCCATGAATAAATGGCTCGAAAACTTTGCCTACAAAACCGAATTGAGTTGGTGGATTTTCGCGCTGGCCGGTTTGTTGGCGTTAGGGGTGGCGTTGGTAACTGTTTCGTTCCAATCGTGGAAAGCGGCAACGAGGAACCCGGTTGAAGCACTGCGATACGAGTAGTAGAAAGTTTAAGGTATGAGTAAAAGAAACTTAAAAATAGTGTGAAATGAACAACTTTAAATTATTCTTTAGAAATCTGTTGAAAAATAAAGTTTTTTCAACCATTACCATCGGTGGTTTTGCAGTGAGTATTGCAGTAGTAATTGTTCTTACTTCTTTTTTGGTTTCCGAATTCAATTACGATAGCCACATAAAAAATGTGGACAGAATTTACCGCGTAAAAGCATCGGAAAACCAGGCCTCGATTCCTGAGCAATCCCGACAGTTGCTACTGGATAAAATTCCTGAAATTGAGGTTGTTTCCAATTTTATGATTAACTCAGAACCTGTTGTTTACAATGAGAATAGTTTTAATGTAAACATCATCAATTCCGATGAAGGGCTATTTTCAATTTTCCCCATAAAATTTGTGTTTGGGAATCCGACAGGAATTTTCGGCGATAAAAATAACGCAGTCATTACCGAAAGCCTTTCACAGAGAATTTTTGGAGACGAAAATCCGCTTGGGAAAATTTTAAACGTTTCGCACCGGGAAAATTTGCAGGTTGCCGGGGTCATTAAAGATTTTCCTGAAAAAAGTTCACTTTCGGGCGATATGATTTGCTCCACCGAATTAAAGCTTCGTTATTCAAAAAGCTGTTATGACAATATATGTACTTATTATTATAAAACCCTTGTTTTACTGAAACCCGGTACTTCAGTAAAAAATCTGAACAGTAAAATTTCATCCATCATTCCGGTAATAAACGAAAACGACAAAAATTTGTATTCGCTTATCCCATACAAGAATGTGTATTTCGACACCTCATTGAGTAACGACAATTTAATTCATGCCAATATAAAATTGCTTCAGTTGCTTGCCTGGTTGACCTTGGCTTTGTTGTTTCTTTCAGTTTTCAATTATATCAATCTGTCCATAGCACACAATACCAACCGGCTGAAAGAATTTGGAATAAAGCAAACTCTTGGTGCGCGAAACGTAAATGTTTTTATTCAGTTTATCAGCGAAGCTTTTTTTACTGTAATGGCAGCCGGTATTTCCGCCCTGTTAATTGTATATTTTATCCACCCAGGTTTTGTTGAACTGTTTGGAAAAGATTTCCCGGCATTTGGGGTTTTTAGTTCACCCGGGTTATTGTTGTCGGGTATTTTAACACTGGCTGTCATTTCCGTTGTTTCAGCCATTTATCCTGCCCATATTGCGACAAAAGTTAGGGCCAAAGATTTACTACAGAAAAAAGGATATACTAAATCTGGCGGTTTCGATTTAAGGAAGTCGCTAAACATTATTCAGTTTGCTGCCACCATTATCATTTTGGTATCGCTAATGGTTATAACAAGGCAAATTAAGTATGCAAAAAATTTGGATTTTGGCTTTAAAACCGAACAACTGATACAAATTCCGGTACATTGGGAAGCTGCCGAAAAAATCGATATTTTGAAAGAAAGGCTGAATTCGATCCCCGGCGTGGAAAGCTCATGTTACACACACGGCACACCCGGGGGCATTTACAGTTACAATCAGGCCGATGAATTTGGTAAAGTTTCAAATATTTCAAGTGATTACAGTTTTGTCGAAACTTTCGGCCTCAAAATTCTTGAAGGCCGGAATTTTCATGAAGGCGAAAAAAACAACGTGTGCCTGATTAATAAAACGGCGATGCAACAAGCTGGCTGGGACAGTTTAGAAGGGAAAAATATGTTTGGTTTCGAAGTGGTTGGCTTGCTCGATGATTTTCATTACGAAAATCTCTACAACAAAATTGGCGCTCTGATGATAACTAACCAAAGAGACATTTCACATTTTAACGTGAGAATGCTTTCACAAAACATGTCGCAAACAATAAGTGAGATTGAAAAAGGCTTTAAACAGGTGCTTCCCGAGTACGGATTTTCGTTCCTGTTTTACGACGATTATCTTGATTCAATGTATCAGCAAGAGGAAAAAAGGGCCGATTCAATACGGATTATTGCTCTAATCGCCATATTAATTTCCTGCATCGGTTTGATTGGCCTGGTTGAATTTTCAACAAAAAAGCGCACCAAAGAAATCGGCATCCGTAAAGTAAACGGCGCCAAAATCTCTGAAATACTGGTTTTGCTCAACCGCGACTTTGTAAAATGGGTTGCAATAGCATTTGTAATTGCTACTCCAATTGCATACTTCGTTATGAATAAATGGCTGGAGAACTTTGCTTACAAAACCAGTTTGAGTTGGTGGATTTTTGCGCTGGCAGGTTTGCTTGCGTTGGGGGTGGCGTTGGTAACGGTTTCGTTCCAATCGTGGAAAGCGGCAACGAGGAACCCGGTGGAGGCACTTCGATACGAGTAGTGAGAAGTGCTGAAATCCCGATGTATTTTTCGTAATCCCGAAAAATCGGGACACAGAAAAAACAATCGGGATGGAGGCGTTGAGGTATGAATAAAATGAAAGTTTAATTATAATGACCTTTACAACTGGCAATAAAAATATTGTTTTGCTCGTCAACTTTATAAACAAGCCTGTGTTCGTCGGTTATGCGGCGCGACCAGTAACCCGATTGGTTGAACTTGAGTGCTTCTGGTTTTCCTATTCCTTGATATGGAGTTCGCTTGATGCTTTTCAAAAGCTCGACAATTTTCTTGAATACTTTATTTGTCGTAAATCGCCCAATTACAAAAGTCGTCAAAAGCATCGTTATCAAAGTTGAAACTTCTCATTTGGCAGCAAGCAAATCATTGGTCAGGTTTTCAAATTCACTGTCCGATAAGGAAATGGTGTCTGTCTGTTTATCAAGATTTCTAATAGCCAAATTCACACGGTTCACATATTCCTCGCGGCTTTCCTTTTTGTTTAATCCAAAATCGGAAACCGGGGAAATAGAGATTTCGAGTTCTTCTTCTTTACTAAAGAGGGCTTTAATCTTTTTCAAAAAGTCAGGCGTTAATTCATTAGACTTAATTCGAATAGCTGTTTCCATGATTATAACGTTTAAAAACAAAGATAATGAATTTTACTTTACATCAAATCCCGTTTTTTAGTTCCTGATGATGCAGGTGAAAGGGTTTCGCTCCCAGCGAAGCCCTTCCGATAAAGCATCTAAGCTGAAATAGGCCGGGGCTCGCCATACTAAAAGTCTGACTCAAAATAATAAACAATGAACCTATACGATATAAAACTAACAATCCGGAATCTGAAACGTCACAAACTGTACAGCATTTTAAGCATTACAGGTTTTTCCGTGGGCTTTGCCGTCTGCCTCTTTATAGCCCTGTTTCTTTATCATGAATTGACGATGGATAAATGGTTTTCCAACCACAAACAGATTGTAAGGGTATTTGATCCGGAAGAAAATGAATGTGCCCTCGACATAACCCTGAATCAGGAATTTAAAGAAAACTATCCTGAAATTCGATTTGCCTGCACTATCGATCAAATGAGTGATATGGAAATCAACGCAAAAAGCGAAGATGATTTTATCAGATTCAAAGGGTTGAAGTCTCGGCAAGCGTTCTTATCCAGGTTATGATTGCCTTGTTGTTATTTCTCGCTGCGTTTCCATTCGCAAATTCATTGTTCGACAGAAGTTTGGACGCCAGCCGGTTGCTGCATCCTTCGTTGTTTTTCATTCTTTTAACCATCATGGCAACCCGGTTGAAGCGCTCCGATATGAGTAATTCTTTACACCCGACAGGTTTTCAAAACCTGTCGGGTGTAAAGGATTAAGCAAAAAGGGCTTTGAGAGCTGCCATCAAAAGTTTCTCTGGTTGAGTGAGCTGTCTTTATCGATTAAATGATTAAAAATGGAGTAATTTTGCAAGAGAATAAAACGAGATGAAGATACTCTGGAAGGTTGTCCAATAAGCAAAAGACATTGGTTGAATTGTTTAATTATGAATCGAAATGAACTACCAGGAAACCCTTGAATTTCTATACAATCAGCTTCCCTTGTATCAACGCACAGGACAAGCTGCCTATAAGTCCAATTTAGACAATACCCTTAAACTGGATAAGCATCTGGGACATCCGCATCGCCATTTTAAAACCATCCATGTGGCCGGCACAAATGGCAAGGGTTCGGTTTCACACATGCTGGCTGCGGTGCTTCAGTCGGCAGGTTACAAAACCGGACTTTATACTTCCCCGCATCTCATCGATTTCAGGGAACGCATTAAGGTTGGCAGAGAGATGATACCCCGGGATTTCGTAGTCTCTTTTGTTGGGGAGAACAAAGGGATGATAGAAGAGGTGCAGCCCTCTTTTTTTGAAATGACCGTGGCGATGGCCTTTGACTATTTTGCCAAACAGAATGTAGATGTAGCCGTGGTAGAGGTTGGGTTGGGTGGCCGGCTCGACTCTACCAATATCATCAGCCCCGATTTGTCGGTGATCACTAATATCAGTCTCGACCACACTGCCCTGTTGGGTAATACCATAGAAGCTATTGCCCGGGAGAAGGCAGGCATCATAAAGGAGAACACTCCGGTGGTTGTTGGTCGCAGGCAGCCGGAGTCGGCACCTGTTTTTGTGGAAATTGCAACAGACAGAAGGTCCTCTCTGACGTTTGCAGAGGACGTTTACCACGTAAAAGCCACTGAAAGTAAGGAAGAGGGTGGGAGACAGGTAATTAAAATATTCTCCACGAGTGAGCCGGGTCAACCGGAAACATTCAGACTTCCGCTGGCAGGATTTTACCAGCAGGAGAACCTGGTGACGGTTTTGACCTCCGTGGACATTTTGAGACAAAATGGATATCACATTCCACGGGAAGCCCTCCAGGCAGGTGTCGAAAATGTGGTAAAACTTACCGGGCTGGCAGGACGATGGGAGAAATTGGGTGACAAACCGCTTATTATTTGCGATACGGGTCACAATAAGGATGGACTGCAAAGGGTTGTTTCCCAGCTTAAAACATTGAAATATAAGACGCTTCATTTTATTTTGGGAGTTGTGAACGATAAAGACCTCGACTCAATATTGGTCATTTTGCCCCCGCAAGCCAGATACTATTTCACCAGGGCAGATATCCCCCGGGCACTCGATCAGGAACTATTAAAAGCAGGCGCCCAACGATATGGTTTACGAGGAGATACCTATAAAACCGTGGCTTCGGCATTGGCTGCTGCTGAGAAAAATTCAGAATTGGAGGATATGATATTTGTGGGTGGCAGCACTTTTGTAGTAGCCGAGGCCATGCAAAATAAGATAAAATAATTTGGCAGATTAGGGAAACTCTTCTATATTTGCATCGCTTTTTAAAGAAAAAGGGGCGGTTAGCTCAGCTGGTTCACCTGCCTGCCGGTAGGCAGGGAGCATCCCGATTGCATCGGGAGGGATGGGGTTTCAAAACCCTCATCGCCTTCATGAAGTTTTGATTTATTGTTTTTTACCCATAAAAGGGGCGGTTAGCTCAGCTGGTTCAGAGCATCTGGTTTACACCCAGAGGGTCGGGGGTTCGAATCCCTCACCGCCCACAAAAGAAGTGAAAAACTGGAAAAGCAGAAACGCATTGGAGGAATTGATAGCTAAAGGTGGCCACCGTGAAAATGACTTTGGCGATTAGCTC